>Ga0156225_104_pt1 | contig 143403 bp, 113 predicted proteins | sample RifCSPlowO2_12_FD_107873 | JGI IMG/M metagenome (GOLD analysis project Ga0156225, IMG submission 107873) | Bacteroidetes bacterium RIFCSPLOWO2_12_FULL_37_12 | reverse complement strand
CCTATACCCTATACCCTATACCCTATACCCTATACCCTATACCCTATACCCTATACCCCTATACCCCTATACCCCTATACACTATACCCCTATACCCACTCTCATGACCAACTCTCTCATTTTCGAAAAAAGCAAACCCGGTCGGAAAGGATACTCCCTTCCAAAACGGGAAGTTGAAGACAACATTCAAAATCTGCCGGAGCGTTTCCGGCGAAAAAAGGATGCAAACCTGCCTGAAATTTCTGAAAATGAAGTTCAACGGCATTTTGTAAAACTTTCCAATGCAAATTATCACATAGATAAAGGCATGTATCCATTGGGTTCTTGCACCATGAAATACAATCCTAAAATAAATGAAATAGCGGCGCGAATGTCCGGACTCTTAGATCTACATCCCTTTCAAAAGGAAGAAACTATTCAGGGAGCCATGGAACTGATGTACCATTTACAGCAGTATCTTGCTACTATTTCCGGAATGAAAAGAGTGTGTCTTCAACCCGCCGCCGGAGCGCAAGGTGAATTTACCGGAGTGCTTATGATTAGAAAATACTTTGAAAAAAAAGGAGAACTTGAAACCAGAAGGAAAATTTTAATACCCGACTCTGCACATGGCACCAATCCGGCTACTGCCGCACTTGCCGGCTTTCAGGTGGTAACCATTAATTCATTAAAAAATGGATTGACGGATATTGAGCATTTTAAAGCAAATCTGAATGAGAATGTTGCCGGTATGATGATAACCAATCCAAATACCGTTGGCATTTTTGAAACGAACATAGGGGAAATTTGCCGCTTGATGCATCAAAACGACGGGCTGATGTATATGGATGGCGCCAATCTTAATGCATTGTTGGGGATAGCGAGACCCGGCGATATGGGATTTGATGTAATGCATTATAACCTTCATAAAACATTTTCAACGCCTCACGGTGGTGGTGGACCTGGCTCTGGGGCAGTGGGAGTAGGAGAGCGACTTTTGAATTTTTTACCTGGTCCTGAAATAATTTTTGAAAATAACCGTTATACCTTCTATAATAATAACCCTGATTCCATTGGCCGTTTGCATGGTTTTATGGGAAATTTTGGAATGTTGGTACGCGCGTACACTTATATAAGAGTACATGGCGCCAAAGGACTTGAAAGAATTTCGCAAAACGCTATTATCAATGCCAATTACGTTTTTTCAAAATTAAAAAATCATTTTAACGCTCCTTTTTATAATGAAAAAATAATGCACGAAGCCATTTTAAGCGGAGAAAAGCAGAAAAAAGAAAATGGAGTAAAAACGTTTGACATTGCCAAACGTCTTATGGATTACGGGTTTCATCCTTTTACAATTTATTTTCCATTAATTATTCATGAATGTATGATGATTGAACCTACGGAATCGGAAAGCAAGGAAAATCTGGATAGATTTTGTTCTGCAATGATTAAAATAGCCGAAGAATCGGTTTCAGATCCGGAAATGGTTAAAAAAGCACCTCACACAACGTTTCATGGTCGCCTTGATGATGCGTATGCGGCAAAGAATATAAATGTGTGCTGTTTAGTGTAACTAAAATATAATATCTGTTTCGTGATAAACTAAAAATTTAGAAATTAAAATTCTGAAAATTTCAGTTATTCATTTTTCCCTGATTATTTCAAATTCAGACGATAAAATTTATGTTTAAAATTTGTGGATTATTTTATTAATTGTTCAACCCAGTTAAATTTTTTTATTCCAAACTTTTTTCTTACCTTCGCACTCCATTCTGAAACATTTAACACTTAACTAAAAATCAAATGAAGAATTTTCTGCAAAAAACTGCTCTTGGACTTTGTGTTTTTGCCGTATTATCGGTGAACGCTCAAATTAAACCTGTGCAACAAAATATCCAAAAAGTTGAGAAGCCATCTCTTCAGAAAAAAACATCCTCAAAAATCAACAATGAAAAGTTGATTTCAAACAGGGGTGAGAATTTTCCCTCACAAACTCCAGTGAATAATCAAAAAAGAAATTATCAGATTTTGCCTTCTGATCAATCCATCATGGGCGCTGTGATATTCTCTGAAGATTTTGGTGATGGAACCATTCCTCAAGGATGGGAAACCATTGACAATACAGGTCAGGGGCAGGGTGTGTGGGAATGGGTAGCTTCTTTTTCAGGTTTAGTTTTCGGTTCTACAACCAGTTCAAATGGTTTTATGATGGTAAATTCAGATGGTGCTGGTTCAGCCGCAACCCAGGATGCCGAATTAATCAGCCCCTCCTTTAATTGCGTTGGTAAATCTGTGATAGTGTTAAAATTTCAGGATGTTTTAAGACAATATGGTGCTTCAGTAGGGGATGTATCCGTTTCTACAAATAAAGTAAACTGGAATTCTGTGTATCAAATTGGACCTGCACTGGGTCAGGATGAGTTGAGTGCAAACCCAGGTTTTCAAACTATTGATATTTCTTCTTTCGCCGCAAATAAACCTACGGTGTTCATAAGATTCAAATATACTGCCGCATGGGATTATTACTGGATGATTGATGATATCAGTGTTGAAGAAGTAGTGCCATTTGATGGGAAATTAGATGCAATTTTATCTCCCGGAAATATTTGTGCCTTTGCAGATGGAACCCCCGTTTCTGTAAGAATAACAAACGAAGGTACCGATGTCATGTCTGCTTTCGATTTAGGATATTCTCTTGATGGGGCACAATGGATAGTTGAATCTCCTGGTTTAGTTCTTAACCCTGGTGACACTGCCGTTTATGATTTCACTGCCACTGCTAACCTTTCAGGAATTACATCACATACTCTTTCAGTAGAAATTATGTGGTCTCAGGATAATGCCCAGTCAAATAATAAGATGGATATTACCATTAAAGAATATTTAAAAGAGATTGTTGCAGAGCCATTAGTTAATAGTTTTTCTTCTTTAGAATCTCTTGATGGCTGGGTAATTATTGATAACTCCGATTTCAGAAAATTCAACTTCATCCCTGAATCCGGAAATCTAAGAATATATGCAAGCACAGATGTTTCAAATAGTGATTGGCTGATTTCCAGTTGTGTTTATCTGGAAGCTGGAAAAGATTATGGTCTTGCATTTAAATATATTACCGGTGGGCAAATACACAAATTGAAAATTACTTACGGGACCACTCCAGATTCGATTGGACAAACTGAAATCATTGATGATATTGAAGTTTCCAATACAGAGCTTTTAAGCTTTTCAAAAATTATTACGCCTTCTGCCAGCGGGACTTACTATATTAGCATTAATGACCACAGTGATGCCGCTACTGGCGCCGCGGCTGATGTAAGATGGTTGGATATTGATGATTTTTCACTTTTAAATATGGGTTCCGCAGAAGCTGGAATTTTAAACATCAAATCACCCGTATCTGCTTGTGATTTAACAGCCGATGAAACTATCACTATAACTATAAACAATTTAGGGTCTTCCGACATTACCGGCTTCGATGTTTCTTACTCTATTAACGGGGGAACTCCGGTTTCAGAAAATGTAGGAACATTTTCAGTTGCACCTGGAGAATCTGCTGATTATCCCTTTACTACGCATGCCGATTTAAGCGCAATGAATAATTACAAAATAAGCGCTGAATTGGTTGTTTCCGGTGATATCAATAAATTTAACGATACTATAAGCGTAAATCTCAAAAAATTAAAAACCGATTTGAATTCCGATTCACTTTTAGAACAATTTAATAACAAACTTCCCCAAGGGTGGAAAGTTATGAATGTGGATTATCCAGATAGTGCAAGTTGGCTTGATACTTACACGGTTGGAGGTAATAACGTCATGATTCTTCCCGTGAGAAGTGATGGCTTGTCAAACGATTGGGTGTTTTCTCAATGTCTTTATGTAGAAGCAGGTTCATATTATAAAATAGGTTTTACTTATTGGAATGAAGCGAGTTCAACCCATCAGTTGGATGTTGCCTTAACATCAAATCAGGATGACTTGGGCGATATCTATCCCGTGTTTAATACTTTTGATGCAATTACAAATCAAAATTTTACAGATACTTCTACAATATTTCAGTCAACTGTAACGGGCAATTTGTATCTGGGAGTGCATTGTTCAGGTGGAACTGCAGGAAAATTTGTTGCTTTCGATAATCTGAGCATGCTTAAACTTAGCGAGAATGACCTTGAACTGGTTTCTATTAAATCTCCAGTTGACGGCACTTGCGAATTTTCAAATGCAGAAAATGTGACTGTGACTGTAAGAAATAACGGGATTACAGATATCACTTCATTTCAGTTTTCCTATCAAATTGATGGTGGCGCACCCGTAACTGAAACTGTTACTACATCTATCCCATTGGGTACAACTTACGATTATACGTTTACTACAGCCGTTGATTTGTCTTCAACTGATAATCATGAAATCTTAGTTTATGGTAACCTTACGGGAGATGAAAACCAAACCAATGATTCACTTTCTACTACTGTTTTTGAAACAATTACAAATATACCACCTGACAGTGCTCTTAATGATTTTACAGGTGGAATACCTCTTGGTTGGTCTATTCAAAATTATGATAATCCCGGTGTTGCCTCATGGTATGCCGGTTCATTTGTAGGGGGAAATCAAGCAATGTTTTTTGAGACAGATGGAGCTGGAGTCGCAGATGATTGGCTGTTTACAAATTGCATATATATGGAACAAGGAATAAATTATATAGCCGGCTTTAGATATTGGAATGCCGATGACGATTCAACTCATACCATTTCATTACAACTTTGCACAAGCGCCGATAACACTTCAGCATCACTTTTATTAGATCCCTTTGCATTTGCAAATAGTTCTTTTTTCAAAGATACAATTGTAACTTTTACGGTACCAAATACAGGAATATATTACCTTGCAGTTAATTGTCAAGGAAGTATTGGACCTAACGCAACAATGTCTATTGACAATTTTGTGCTTTATAAGACAGCGGCTTTGGACTTAGCGCTTGTCAATGCAGTAACCCCAACCACTGGCTCTTGCACACTTTCAACTGACGAAACTATTACTGTTTCAGTAGCAAATGCCGGTGTTAATCCATTTACTGACTTCAAATTAACGTATATTATTGACGGCGTTGATACGGTCTCAGAAGACATGAATGATGTTTTCGACCCAGGGTTACCACCTATAGATAAATCATTTGGTCAGGTGGCAAATCTTTCGGTTCCCGGAACACATGTAATTAAAGTGTATGGCAATCTTCCTGGCGATGAAAACCCATCAAACGATACATTAGAATTTACAGTTTATTCCATTCATAAGGATCTGGAAACGGAAGAAATTCACAATAATTTTGAAACCATAGAAGAATATGCAGGATGGAGAGCTGAAGATGCCGTCGGTCAATCCCCATGGTTCCGTTCAACCTATCAACCAAAAGATAATTCTTTAGTTAGTTTAGCGTTTGTTGCTGACTCTGGTGCTAATGCTGACTCATGGTATTTTTCTCCCTGTATAAATGTAGTTGGTGGAACAACCTATACTTATACCTTCTTTTATAAAGATGATGCCCCGAAAACTTCACTATTTACTATTAAACTTTCTATGGGGATGGAACAGACAATCGCGGGAATGACCGAAGATTTTTTTGAAGATACTGTTTCTAGCAATTCAGGTTATACAAAGGCATCTTATCCGTTTACTCCAACTGCTTCCGGCGACTATTACATTGGAATGCAAATTTATGGTTCACCCGACACGGTACAAAGAATACTTACGGTAGAAAACATACATATATTTAAACCTGCCGCTCCAGTAGCTATGTTTAGTTCTACGGTTGATTTAATCAATACACTTGTAATTTATTTTAATGACCAGTCAACAGGTGGCATTGATACATGGTCATGGGATTATGGGGATGGTTCTCCAGTCGAAACCGATCAGAATCCAGTCCATTTATATCCTGACAAAGTGGTTGCTGATTATAACGTTTGTTTAACTGTAACAAATGGTTTAGGCCAGAGTACGTATTGCGACTCAATCACTGTTTATGGACCAGATTCCAAAAACGAACCCGTTAATTTCGATAATACTATTTCCTATTATCCGGTTCCTGCAAATAACAATTTAACACTCAAAATTTCAGGAGAAAATTCAACCATCAATTCCGTTAGAATTCTTAATACCGTTGGACAAGTTGTAGTTTCAGCAAAAGTTACAAACACTGGTACCTATCAGTTGAATACCAGCGAGTTACCGGTAGGATTTTATTACCTGCAGGTAGTATCAGATAAAGGAGTTATTAATAAAAAATTGTTGATTAACAGGTAAATTTATAACATCTCTCTCACCCCTCTCCATTTTTGGAGAGGGGCTGGGGTGAGGTCTTAAATTGCCTATCGTCTACTTATTTCTACTCTTAACATTTAATTGTTCCTTTTCCGCTGTTTTAAAGATCCCAGCATCTATACCTTTGTAAGATACCTTCGGATGGTTATTAATTAAATATTTTGTAACTACTACGATGAGTATTATTTCTAACAAATACAATGTCACGCAAAGGCGCAAAGTACGCAAAGTATTAAGTACGCAGAGAAAAAAAATCATTTATGATTTTTTTCTTTGCGTTCTCAGCGACTTTGCGTGAAAACTTTTTTTATTCTGAATAACTACAATATTTTTTAACATTATCAATTTAATTGACGTATTCACCCTTCAATTATTTAACCATATAACCATTTAACCATTTAACCATTCAACCATTTAACCATTCAACCATTTAACCATTCAACCATTCAACCATTCAACCATTTAACCATATAACCATTTAACCATTCATCCATTCAACCATTTAACCTTTCACCCATGACGGCAAAAAACATAGCTCTAAACCTCCCAACCCCAAAAGTAAACCAACCTTTCAGTTCCAGAGTTTCTAAAAAAACTAAAAAAATTCCGTTCTGGGAAACCCATCGCTTTCAGAATGTTTCGGGTTCCTTTTTAATTCTACTCTCTCTTTGCCTTGGTATTTTTCTGGCGTCATTCATTTTTACAGGAGTAACCGATTACAGTGAAATTATTAACACAGAAAGTAATATTCCTGCTGGTAGATTTGAAAATTGGGGGGGCGCTTTGGGTGCATATAGTGCTCATTTTCTCATGTATAATGGTTTTGGATTGATGTCTTTTCTTTTTATCCCTTTACTCTTTTCCGCCGGGTTTAAAATTCTTTTTAAAAAAGATATATTGATCCGTTTCAGTTATTTAATCCAGATAGTATTTTTTTTCATACTCTGGGGTTCCGTTTCAGCCGGGTTTATTGTCTCCTTTTTTGAACTATCCGGAAGAGCTCATTTTTTATCCGGTGCCATTGGATTATGGTCTGCAGAATCGCTTTTTCAATACCTTGGGTATGGCACTCCTTTCATTCTGCTTTTTGTACTTATTGTGTTTTCGGTATTTTATTTTGGATTAAATTTAAGCAGTTTGTTTACGTTCAATGCCCCGGCAGTAGAAACAGATGTTATTGGAAATTATCCGATAGAAATTACAAATCAAACTAACAACGACACCATATTTTATGAAATTGATTCCAATCAAAACGACCCATCTAAGACGGAATCAAAAAAATCTGAAAATTCCGATAATCAAAAAAAATCAACTAATTTGAATCAAAATAGCACTTTTCAAGAAAATGAAGTAAATCTAGAAATAAATAAAGAAGAAAATGGGTCAGCAATTAAAACAATAGCAACTCAGGAAGAGGAAATTTTAAATACAGATGACACGGAAAAGAAACTCAATGAAGATGTGGATATCGAATTATTAATTGAAAAACCGCTTGATGACGAAAATGATTCCCCCAAAATAAAATCCGGTCCTCTTGCAAACAAGGAATTTTACGACCCCTCTCTTGATTTATCATCGTACAAATTTCCTGAACTCGAACTGCTCAACGAACCTAACGAAGAAAAATCGGAAATCAATGTGCTGGAACTCGAAGCTAATAAAAATAGGATTGTTGAAACATTGGCAAACTATGATATTAACATAGCTAAAATTAAAGCCACCATCGGTCCTACAGTCACTCTCTATGAAATAGTTCCATCAGCTGGTGTTCGGATTTCAAAAATCAAAAACCTGGAAGACGATATTGCCTTGAGTTTATCTGCACTCGGCATTCGTATCATAGCCCCCATGCCCGGTAAAGGAACAATTGGTATTGAAGTGCCAAATTCAAAACGTGAAGTGGTAACGATGAGAACAGTGCTTGCCGCTGAAAAGTTTGCCACCACCGAAATGGATTTACCGGTTGCCTTAGGTAAGACAATTGCCAACGAAGTGTTTATTGCCGACCTTGCCAAAATGCCTCACTTGCTTATGGCAGGCGCAACCGGTCAAGGTAAATCAGCAGGGCTAAATGCTATACTCACCTCCCTGATTTATAAAAAACATCCTTCACAATTAAAATTTGTTCTGGTTGATCCCAAAAAAGTTGAATTATCCAATTATAAGAAAATCGAAAAACACTTCCTTGCAAAATTGCCCGATTCGGAGGAAGCAATTATCACAAACGTAAAACAAGTGGTTCATACCTTGAATTCGCTTTGTCTTGAAATGGATTTACGCTACGATTTATTGAAAGAAGCGGGTTGCCGCAATTTGAAAGAATACAATCAGAAATTTATAAGTAGAAGATTGAATCCTAATGAAGGTCATCGTTATTTGCCCTACATCATTTTAGTTATTGATGAATTGGCTGATTTAATGCTGACCGCAGGCAAAGAGGTTGAAACACCTATTTGCCGTTTAGCGCAGCTTGCCAGAGCTATTGGTATTCATTTAATAGTGGCTACTCAACGTCCCAGTGTAAATGTCATTACAGGTCTTATAAAGGCAAATTTCCCGGTTCGTCTTTCCTACAAGGTAACTGCAAAGGTTGATTCCCGAACTATTCTTGATGTGGGAGGGGCTGATCAATTAGTCGGACAAGGTGACTTGCTACTTTCAATTAATTCGAATGTTTTCCGTTTACAGGGAGCTTTCATTGACACTCCGGAGGTTGACAAATTATGTGAATACGTTTTATCTCAGCCATCGTATAGCAGTGCATATTTGTTGCCCGAAGCGCCAGATGACCCCTTAGGCGGTACTGAAAATTCGGGGGAAGAAGAAAATGGGGAGAAAGACCCACTTTTTGAGGAAGCGGCAAGAATTCTCGTCCGTCATCAGCAAGGAAGTACTTCGTTGCTTCAAAGAAGGTTGAAACTGGGTTATAACAGGGCAGGCCGGCTCATTGACCAACTTGAGAAAGCAGGAGTAGTCGGACCTTTTGAAGGTAGCAAGGCAAGAGAAGTATTAATTCAGGATGAATATTCTCTCGAACATTTTTTAACCGCTCAAGCATCGTAATGCATTCGGAAATGTAGCGACACGGTGCTCCGTGTCACTTAATAGTAGCGACACGCTACACCGTGTCGTTTTAATGATCAATTGGAACGGTTTTTGTCAAACGCTCAGGTGTCGTGATTATTTCGTAAGTTTGACTTTTTTATGGCTAAACGAATTCACCTTTATTTTCATTTTACCGGATTGTTAAGGGCGCTACTAAAAATTCAATCTTTTTATTTTCCTCCCTCTTTAGTTTCCTCCAATGGGAGACATTTGGCTGAATTTTTAGTAGTGCCCTTAATTCTGATTTTTTTATCACCTGCTGTTTTTCCTCAAAACAATGACCCATCCGGACAAATTCTGGAAAAAGTATCAGCCAATTATAAATCCTTTAATTCTTTTTCCGCAAGTTTTTCGTATGAAATTGAGAATAAATCTGCCGGCATCCATGAAAAAGACAACGGTAAGGTTTTTATGATGGGAAATAAATATGTCATTGAACTTAGCGGGCAAAAAATTATTAACGATGGAACTGATTTATTTGTCTATATCAAATCACAGAAAGAAATGAATATTTCCAAGTATGAGAAGGATGATGACGAAATTACCCCTTCAAATCTTTTTACGTTTTATAATAAAAATTTCAAATATATTTTCGTGGAAGAATTAAAAGAGCATGGATCAATCACAGAAATAATTGAATTAACACCCAAAGATCATAAAAGAAATATTTTTAAAATCCGGCTTTTCATTGACAAAAAAAAGAAATTAATTAATTCGGCTCAACTTTTTGACCGTAACGGAAGCATTTACAATTATACCCTGACGGATTTTTCACTCAATCCGCCCGAATTGAATGACGCTTTTTTTTCTTTTGATAAAAGTAAATATCCAGGTGTACACATTGAAGATTTAAGGTAAAATAGTTGAAGCAACTCATGAAAAATTTTTTTTTACTATTCTTCACTTTTTTTTACATTTTGCCTTTTAGTGCTTTCCCTATAATTTTTTCCGACACGGTTTCTGTTACTTATTTAAGATCCGTTTTACATAAAAAAACTTCTACTGCTATAATTCCAGTTTCGCATAAAATCATTAATGAATTGGATTTTTATAACTTCCTTTGGTCCCAGCAACTTTCTGAAAAATATGAACTTTTCCGCTTGCCCTTTTACTTTCATTCTGACGCAACCGGTAAGTTATTCACTTTCGAAAATAATGAACCAAATACTGATAATATTTTATGCCTCTGGAATAGTAAGGACTCTGTGAACAGCTTTGTTTCTTTTTCCATAAATGTACCCGGTAAAAATGAAAAAGGAGAAGAAGGGTTGCAAAAAATAGATTATCAGGTTACTTACAAAAAAAGTATTGTCTTTGAAACGGACACACTTTTTGTGCTTTTGTTCTCTACAACAATCCTGTCAAATCTTGATTATAAGATTATTCTGAACAGCAAAGCAGAATTTTGCGGGTTTATAGATGTTGATGACCTGTCGTCAGGATATATTGCAGTGGACCAATATCTCGATGCAATACGAAAATATTATTATGATGAAGATTGGTGGTAGTGAATGGAATGTATTACATTTGTAATCGTATATTAATTTACTCTTCAATTAAACCCATTTTACATGAAAGCCAAACCATCTGATTTCAACTACAACGCAGTTCAGGAACCTATACAGTTAAGAGAATATGGTAGAAATATTCAAAATATGATTACGTATGCGGCAGGTATAAAGGATCGTGATAAAAGAAATGCCTGTGCCAGAGAAATTGTTCGTTTAATGAAACATTTTAACCCGGAACTGAAGGACAAAGAGGACCATATCCGTAAACTTTGGGATTATTTATTTATTGTCACAGATTTTAAAATTGATATTGATAGTCCTTATCCTATTCCCAAAAAAGAGTTGCTTAACCGTAAACCGGAAAGAGTCGCTTATGGAAATCACCGTCTGGCATACAAACATTATGGAAGAACTGTAGAATTACTCATTCAAAAGGCAGTTGAAATGGATGATCCTTCTCTGAAAGAAAAAATGATTCATTATATTGGTTGCCTGATGAAAATGTTTTATAAACTTTGGAATAAAGATAATGTTTCTGACGTAACCATTGCTGAACATCTCTTGGAGTTATCAAAAAATAAACTTAAAATTGACTTAAAAAAATATAATCTCGATTTATTAGCCGATCCGAAAGGCGGTTTGAAAATGGATGAAAGAAAACAATTCCATCAAAACAGAAACCTTAAGCAATCATTTAATACTAATAATTATCAGAGTAAAAAAACGTTTCAGCATGGGAAAAATGAAAATCAGGACCGTTTTAGAAAAAATCAACCCCGCCGAAACTTTAACAGACCTTCCGGAAAGGGAGGGTATAAGGGATAGGGTAAAAGGTATAGGGTATAAGAAATAATGAATATCGAACAAGGAATATCGAATGTTGAAGTACTTCGAAATTCGATATTCCTTGTTCAATATTCGATATTTTTTAAAAACCTCACCCCAACCCCTCTCCAAAATGGAGAGGGGCAAAGAATCCGTCAAGTGAAAGCTATAAATTGAGTTCATTATCAATGTTTTTCACAAACTTTAGATTACACATAACAAATCTCCTCCCCCTCTCCATTTTTTTGGAGAGGGGCTGGGGTGAGGTCTTTTGAGTTGATCCCTATACCCTATACCCCTATGGCGGCATTCGAAATAACAGGCGGCAATCCTTTAAAAGGCGAAATCATTCCTCAAGGAGCAAAAAATGAGGCATTGCAGGTCATCTCTGCTGTTCTGCTAACACCTGAAGAAGTAATTATTCATAACATACCAGCTATTCAGGATGTTCAGAAATTAATCAATCTATTGGAACGTCTTGGGGTTACGGTAAAACAAATCAATAAATCTTCCTGGTCGTTTACTGCCAAAGAAATACATCTTGACTTCTTTCAAAGCGATGAATTTAAAAATAAAGCAAGTGCATTAAGAGGTTCGATTATGATTGTTGGTCCATTGCTTGGCCGTTTTGGTAAAGGATTTATTCCTAAACCGGGAGGCGATAAAATCGGACGAAGAAGATTGGATACTCACTTTCTTGGCTTTGAAAAATTAGGCGCTAACTTTCAATTTTCAACCGAAGAAAGTTTTTACACCGTTTCAGCTAAAAAATTAAAAGGATGTTTTATCTTGCTGGAAGAAGCATCCGTCACGGGTACAGCCAATGTGATGATGGCGGCTGTATTTGCTGAAGGAACTACAACAATTTTCAATGCGGCTTGTGAACCATACATCCAGCAACTTTGCAACATGCTGATACGAATGGGTGCAAAAATTAAAGGAGTTGGTTCTAATCTCTTAACGATAGACGGCGTAAATGAATTACATGGATGTGAACACACCCTTCTTCCCGATATGATTGAAGTAGGAAGTTTTATAGGTATGGCCGCTATGACTGGCTCCGAATTAACTATAAAAAATGTTTGTTTTCAACATTTAGGTATAATTCCCAGAACTTTTGAAAGATTAGGTGTAAAGTATCAATTAATTGGGGATGATATTTTTATTCCCTCGCAACCACATTATGAAGTGGATACTTTTATTGATGGATCCATATTAACCATCGCTGACGCTCCATGGCCAGGACTTACTCCCGACTTGCTTAGCATCATCCTGGTTGTTGCCACTCAGGCAAAGGGAACCGTTCTTATTCATCAAAAAATGTTTGAAAGCCGACTCTTCTTTGTAGATAAACTGATTGACATGGGTGCACAGATTATTTTATGCGACCCTCACCGTGCCACCGTCATCGGACTTGATAAACAAATACCATTACGAGGCATTGAAATGACATCACCCGATATTCGAGCCGGTGTGTCATTGCTTATTGCCGCACTATCGGCTTCCGGTAAAAGCACCATTCTGAATATTGACCAGATTGACAGGGGCTATCAGGACATTGATGGCCGGCTCAGAGCTTTAGGGGCAGATATCAGAAGGGTTTAATGGCAACTATTTACGATTCACTATGAAATCGTACCAATCCATCTATTGGTTTTTTAATAATTCTACCCATCTTAAGTTTGTGTTTTTTACAAACATCCGCTAATACTTTCTTAAAATAATATCCTACAGAACCCACAAAATGCACCGGTAATTTTTTATAGCCAGGATAACGGAGTACTGTATTCTCTAAAAATTCTTCCAGTGATTCCACAGCTATTTTACGGATGAATTTAACTTTCAGATTTTTTTTAATAAACGGAGTAAAACTTCCCAAATAGGAGGAAGGAGTTGATGTATTATAAGTTTGTTTTCTGATCATATCTAATTTCATTCCGGAAAATTTTTCAAACTTACTAATGATGGAAGTCGGTAAATTATCATTTAACATTTCCGATAATAATTTTCTTCCCATAAATGAACCGCTTCCTTCATCTCCTAATAAATAACCAAATCCGCCTTTCTGCATACTTATTTTTTCTCCATCAAATAAACAGGAATTTGAGCCCGTGCCAAGAATGCATACTATTCCACTTTCATTTCTGCAAACACTGCGGGCGGCTCCCAAAATATCATGATGCACTTCAACAATCAGAGTCATTGTAATTTTGCAAAGAATTTTTCTCATTTTCCGGCAATGTTCAATAGTAGAAAATCCTGCACCGTAAAAATAAACGCGATCCGGTTTTTCATTTTTTATAAATGAGGTTATTGCTTTTTTTAATTGTATTTCAATGGTTTCCAAGGACATCAGATATGGATTTAATCCCGAACTGTCGAAATATTTTTTATGGGCGCTGGAAATAAAAACCCAATCGGTTTTAGTTGAACCACTATCGGCAATAAGAACATTCATGAATTTTTATTTTTTGATTTAAACAGCAAACAGTTATGGTTACCACTACACAAGTATTTTCAAACACACATCCAAACTCTCTTCCCAATGCGGAATTTGAATCCCAAAAGTATCTTTGATTTTTGATTTATTTAAAACGGAATAGGCAGGTCTTTTTGCCGGTGTAGGATATTGATGAGTTTCTATGGGATTTACTTTGCATTTCAAGCCAGATTTTTTCACGACCTCATGTGCCACATCGTACCAGCTGGTAATTCCTTCATTTGAATAATGGTAAATTCCGGTTCTGTTTTTTGATAGTTCTGGATTTTTGTCAATGGACTGTACAATCTTGACAACTGCTTTTCCTAAGTCACTGGCATACGTAAGACATCCTGTCTGGTCATATACCACTCCAATTTCTTTTTTTTCCCTGGCAAGCCGTAGAATGGTTTTTATAAAGTTTAATCCGAAAGAGGAATACACCCATGAGGTTCTGATGATTAAAAAATTGCCGCCTGCTTTAATCACTTCTTGCTCCCCGTTCTCTTTTGTTTTTCCATAAATGCTAATTGGATTTGGGGTATCATTTTCTTTGTATGGTATTGAATGGTTTCCATCAAACACAAAATCAGTGGAAAAATGAATGAAAAAGGTTCCTTTTGATTCGCAAATTCTGGCTAATTTTCCAGGGGCGGTTGAATTAATCAGAAATGCCTTATCCGGCTCCGATTCGGCTTTATCCACAGAAGTGTAAGCGGCACAATTGATACAGTAATCAATAGGGTGTTCATCAAAATACCTGGCAAGTAAAGGCGTATTAATAACATCAAGAGAAATATGATTCTCAAACAAAAAATTAAATCCGGGTATTGCATTGTTTGCAAGCAATCTTATTTCACTCCCTAATTGTCCGTTACACCCGGTAACAAGTATGTTTTTTTTCTGCATGCTCACTTGGTAAGCGCTAGTAAATACTTTCCATATCCACTGGCAACCAATGGCTGAGCCAGGGTATTCAATTGCTCTTTGTTTATAAAATTCATCCGGAAAGCAATTTCTTCAATACATCCTATTTTTAATCCCTGCCGTTCTTCAATTATCTGAACAAAATTACCTGCCTGTATGAGGGAACTGTGAGTACCGGTATCTAACCAGGCGGTTCCCCGGTTCATTTTATAAACTTTTAATTGTTTTCTATTTAAGAATTCCTGATTCACATCTGTAATTTCAAATTCACCACGGGGAGAAGGTTTAAGGTTTAACGATATATCTACGACTGAATTGTCATAAAAATATAATCCGGGTACAGCAAAAGAGGATTTAGGGTGGGCAGGTTTTTCTTCTAGGGAAACAACTTTATTTACTGAGTCCATTTCTACTACACCGTAGCGTTGAGGATCGGAAACATGAAAAGCAAAAACTGCGGCGCCCTTGTTTTTTTCAATGGAGTTACGAGTATCCTGCAATGTTTTAATAAGACCATCTCCATAAAAAATATTATCTCCAAGTATCAGGCATACATTTTCTTTTCCTAAAAAGTCGGCGCCAAGCGTAAATGCCTGAGCAAGCCCCTTAGGTATGGGTTGTTCAATATAAGAAATCTTCATTCCTAATTTAAGTCCGTCACCAAGCAGTTCTTTGAAAAATGGGAGGTCTCGTGGAGTCGAAATAATCAGTATTTCTTTTATACCTGCCATCATTAATGTAGATAGCGGATAATAAATCATGGGCTTATCATAAATAGGCATTAACTGTTTGCTTATGGTTAAAGTTAATGGATAAAGCCGTGAACCGGATCCACCGGCAAGTATGATTCCTTTCATGTTTTTTTATTTATCGTGCAAAAATAAGTAAATAAAGTGAAATAATAAATGTGGATAACTTTTTTTACCCAAAAGCTTGCTTTTTAAAATAGAGTAGTTTATATTTGTAGAATAATTTATATTACAAACTAATTTATTTATTTAACTCATTTATAAAATAAACCTGATTATGAAAACGTTAAGAAAATTTTTCAGAAAATTATTCTTCTCACCGAAAGCAGGGGAGGAGGGTAAAAACGGAATTTATCTCGTGAAGCGGATAAATTGTTATGATGAAACGGAATGGGTGTATGTGCGCAAAAGAGGTTTGCAGACACGGTAGAAGCGACCATTAAATAAATAAATAAATAAATAAATAAATAAATAAATTGTTTAACCAATCAATTAACATGTAAGAATTATGATTAAATCATTTCTGTTGGTTATTTTGTCAGGCATGTTCCTGCAAAACACCGGAAGCAAAATTTTTCAGGTTAATGGATATTGGAAAACCCAAAACGGGAATTCATATCTGAAAATTCAACAGGAAACAGCGATAAGTTATTCTAACCTGACCACAGGACAATATCATCAGAATCGTTATAAAGTAAAATGGCTTGACCACTGCAGGTTTTTGTTAATTGTAGAAGATAACAAAAGCAACGTGTTCCCTGAGCCGGTTGGAACTACTTACGAATTTGAATGTAATCTGTCCGAAGGAAATGATGTTTTGATGTGCAACAGAAAGTTGCTTTCTATGGAATCCAACAACGTAAAATTATTTTTTGAGAGATCCGGAAAAGAGGAATTTGAAAACTTTAGAACGGATTTTAAGGAAAAACTAAAAATGGCATTGAAAAGTCCGGTAGATTGGTCAATCCCTGGAGAAGTTATTAATTAAATTTTTACCACATAGGCACATAGACACATTAGAAAAACACATAGAGCTAAACAGTAAATAATATTTTTCATTTTCAACTTGTCAATAATATATGAAAACAATCCTTTTATCAATCGTAACCGTTCTTCTTTGGTTTAACGCACATACTAAAACTTCAGAAGATATTTTCCGACAAAAAATCGGTGCCGGATATTCATGGATGCCGCCAACCAACCAGGTTAATTTGTGGTACCAGACCTCATCGCCCGGTTTTATTTTTGATTATAACCGGCATTTCAGAATATTTTCACGAAGCATGGGATGCAGACAAATTGATGATCCCACTGTGAAAAGCACCTTTACACAAAATCTTGATGCAACTACCCATTCGATTGGGGGAGGTTATTATTTGACGGCAGATTTTCTGAAAATACGTTCTCTGCAATGTGGTTTTCCATTAATTGTGTATAGCGGCGTTGGTATGATAGATATAAAATCAGAACAGCTCCCGGAAGGATATTCTCCCTTGCCCGATTTGACAAATAAGACCTTCCTGCTTTTGGGGGTAAAACCAGGAATTACCATTTCATGGAATTTTCATCAGAAAATTGGAATATATGTTTCTGAATATTTAGATGTGCAGATTGAAGGACTGAGGAGTAAAGCGGGAGAAAACAAATTTGAATATTTTAATCCTTATTTCGGCTTGTATTACAATCTTTAAATTGCTTCAGCATTTCCAATTTTGTAGAATGTTAATAAATATGTTGGTAAAAACTTAATAACAAATAGTAACAATTTAACAATTTCTTAACAATTTTGTATCATGAAAATTTACAGAGAACTAGACCCTTTATTACACTCACAACTCCGGTTGTTTATCATGTCAATTCTGGTAGCTGAGGAACAGGCAGAGTTTAATTATCTGAAAGAAGTTACCAAGGCAACATCCGGTAACCTCAGCGCTCAAATCAACATTTTGAAGAGAGAGCGGTATTTAACAGTCACCAAAAAATTCCGGGAAAACAAGCCCGTAACCATCTGCCGGATCAATGACACAGGCATGGAAGCTTTTGGAAATTATGTGAAAGCGTTACAGAATTATATTAAAGCGGCTTAACATGACTGAAAATGACATCCGGATTTTAATGGAAGACGAATCTATCCGTCAGAAAGTTCACCAGCTAAAATCAGAATTTATACGTAAGTCAGCGTCAGGACTTGACGTGAATGATCATGATTTTCTGGGACTTGTTTTTCTGACTCCTATGATTTTAATGGCGCTTGCCAACGATGAAATCAGCTTATCGGAAGAATGGGAGTTAAATAAAAAAGCGAGAATGTTATCAACCGGCAGGTATTTTTTTGAACCGGACCCGGTAATTCTATCCATGAAATTTTTAATCAAACGTATCGGGCATTGGAAAAAGAAATTTCTGGAACTTATCCGTTACTGTCTTGAGGTTCACTCAGGTAATGGAATGGCATTTTCTGCAAAACGCGGGAAAAAAGAATTGACGCATGTTGACTTATCAAAAGAAGTGTTGGATGCTCCCTACTTTTTTGTAAGATTTATTGCATTTTTATTTTTTACCGATGAAAATGAAATCAAACCCCGTAAAGTTTCTACAAAAGAAAAAAATGAAATTCTGGAAATTGCAAAAATTATAGGAATTTCCGAAAGTCCTGTTTTTCTTAAATTTTTTAAGGAGTTGATAATATACTGAGAGGGTTGTTAGGAATTGGCGGTTGATAGTGGTGCACTGGAATGCAACTGTTATCTCAGTCATAATCCGTACCTTTGCCCGCCTTTATTATGCCCAAGACCGAAGAAATCAAAATAAAATACAAAGTATTCAACCGTAGCGATAAGATTAATACTACCGATGAATTACTTTTAAAAAACGCGGAAAACGCTGTTAAAAATGCTTATGCACCCTATTCAGATTTTCACGTTGGAGCAGCTGTTCGATTGAAAAATGGGAAAATTGTTACCGGAAATAATCAGGAAAATGCCGCATACTCATCCGGTCTTTGCGCCGAAAGAGTGGCTGTATTTTCTGCCGTTTCGCAATTTCCCACAATTCCTATATCAGCCATTGCTATTTGTGCCGCGAAAGGAAAACAAAAGCCAACCGTACCCGTGCCACCTTGCGGCGCTTGCCGGCAGGTTTTGCTTGAATATGAAGAATATTTTAAATCCCCGATTAAAGTGCTTATAAGAAATGGAAAAACAAAAAAAATAATTGTCATTGATTCCGTAGCTGATTTATTACCCTTTAAATTTAATAAGTCGTTTCTTTAGTGTTAAATAAATATTTAAAATAATTCAATAACTCAAAATCAAACCAACGTCACTCTCACCCCTCTCCATTTTTTTGGAGAGGGGCTGGGGTGAGGTAAAAAAATGAACATACTCATCGCAGACGACGAAGAACCCGCTCGTCAAAAAATGCAACGATTATTGCAAAACATTCAAGGGATTGAAAGAACTCTGACTGCCACTAACGGCACCGAAGCGCTTAAATTACTAAATACCGAAGACATTGATATTGCCTTCCTCGATATCAACATGCCCGGATTAACCGGCATCGAAGTAGTGGCAAAAACCGAAAATGATTGTGCAAAAGTTTTTACCACCGCTTATTCCGAACATGCCTTGAAGGCATTCGACCAAAATGTCTCGGATTATCTTTTGAAACCTATCAATCAGGAACGTCTCCAACAATGTTTTGATAAGATTTTAAAACGAAATAAAGTAATAGAAACTGATTCTAAAACATTTAAGCAAAAGAAGGAGTTCACTACAACTACAGAAAAAATTGCACTACCCGAAGCCGACAGATTCCGCCTTATCTCCTATAATGATATTTCTCTCATTCATATTGAAGGGAGATATTGCACCATTCATGCATCGGGTAAAACGTTTTCTATGATTCAAACATTGGAATATTTTGAAACAAAACTACCAGGGTTTTTTTTCAGAGTCAGCCGGAGTGATATGGTAAATCTGAATATGGTGAAAGAAGTCATTATCTGGTTTACCGGAAGATATAAACTGAAACTTTCTACGGGTGACGAAGTGCTTGTAAGTCGGGAAAAGAGCAAAATTTTAAGGGATATGTTAGATATAGCGGGATAATACATAAACTTTTCATTTTCTTTCATAACTTCGCCGGATTATTTTCGTTGAAAAGCGCTTTTTTCATTATTCCAACATTCCAATATTCCAACATTCCAACAATACCCTCTAAATGAATTCTTACCAAAAAATAAACAACATCACCGGCTGGCTTGTTTTTGCCGTTGCATTTTGGACGTATGGCACTACAGTAGAACCGACTGCCAGTTTCTGGGACTGCGGGGAGTTTATAGCTGTTTCCTTTAAACTTCAGGTTCCTCACCCTCCCGGAGCCCCTCTGTTTCTTCTATTAGGCAGAGTATTTTCATTTTTATCTTTTGGGAATGTACAACAGGTTGCCTTTTGGATAAATATGCTCTCGGTGCTTTCCAGCGTTTTTGCATCTTTGTTTTTATTCTGGACTATTACCATGCTTGCTAAGAAAGTTGTTTGTACAAGTAAAGAACCCCTTGATAATGCTAAGACAATCATAATTATGGGAGCAGGTGTGGTAGGCGCATTAGCAGGCACTTATTGTGATTCCGTATGGTTTTCGGCTGTTGAAGGAGAAGTATATGGTATGTCTTTGTTTTTTACTTCTATAACTGTTTGGGCAATATTGAAATGGGAATTGATAGCCGATGAAAAACATGCCGACAGATGGATTGTTTTAATCGCTTATTTGGTAGGATTGTCCACCGGCGTACACTTATTGAATTTGCTTACTATTCCTGCTCTTGCTTTAATTTATTATTATAAGAAGTACCCGGTACCGAGCAAAAAAGGAACTTTTATTACTCTTTTAATAAGCGTTCTGATTCTTGGGTTCATCCAATACGGTGTCATTCAGGAATCAGCGTCCATAGGAGGGGGGCTCGATTTATTTTTCGTAAATAACCTTGGATTACCATTTGGTTCCGGCATTCTATTTTTAATTGTATTGGTTGTAGGAAGCATGATCTACGGTTTCAGATGGGCGAAACAAAAAGGGTTTGTGGCACTGCACACTTCATTGCTTTGTTTGATGTTTATAATGATTGGATATTCATCTTACACGCTAATTATCATTAAATCTACTTTCAATCCCCCCATCAATGAAAACAGTCCTGATAATGTGATGAGTTTTTTATCCTATCTTAAACGGGAACAATATGGGGACCGTCCCTTATTACACGGTCAACAATTCACTGCCAAATTGATAGACCAGCAAAGGGGGGAAGAACGTTTTAAAAAAGGCAAACAAAAATATGAGGTCTATGATTATAAAATAATAAATATTTTTGACCCTAAGCATGAAACACTTTTTCCGAGGATGTATTCCAATCAGCCGGATCATAAAGAAATATATGAAGAAGAAAGTGGAGCTAAAGGTGGACGAAAACCAACCTTTATACAAAATATGAAATTCTTTTTTGTCTATCAGTTGAATCACATGTATTGGAGATATTTTTTATGGAATTTTTCGGGACGCGAAAGTGATATACAGGATTGTGGATGGCTTTCACCCTTAGAAACAAACAAAGGAGTGCCGGAACAGATTCGTAACAACAGAGCTCGAAATAATTTCTACATGATCCCGTTGGTGCTTGGCATTTTAGGACTTTATTTTCATAGTAAGGCAGATCCCCGGAATTCATTTTTTGTTTTTTTATTATTTATCATGACCGGCATTGCCATCATAGTGTATTTGAATCAATATCCTCTTCAACCGAGAGAACGGGATTATGCTTATGCGGCATCATTTTTTACTTTTTCAATCTGGATTGGCTTTGGAGTAATCGCGCTTTATAATTATTTGTCAAAATTTATTAAATCTGCCTCTTTGCTTTCAGCTTTTTGCATTCTGTTAGGACTTGTAGCTCCAGCCATCATGGCGAAAGAGGGTTGGGATGATCATGACCGTTCAAATCGTTATACTGCGGTGGACTCAGCCAAAAATCTTTTGAATTCCTGCGAAAAAAATGCAGTGATGTTTACCAATGGCGACAATGACACTTTTCCTTTGTGGTACGCGCAGGAGGTTGAGGGATTCAGAACAGACGTCCGCGTTTGTAATTTAAGTTTGATAAACACCGACTGGTATATTTCCCAGATGAAACGTAAGACATACGAGTCAGAGGCATTGCCGGTGACACTCGGGGAAGATGATTATCAACAGGGAACAAATGAATATATTCCATTTGTTGAAAATAAAAAAGTTACTTCACTTCCTCTCGATATTTTTATAAAATTAATTAAAGCAAAAAGCCGTTCTATTTCAGTTCCGTTGCAGTCCGGAGAAATGATAAACTCTTATCCTACAAAGACATTTGAATTATCCGTTGACAAGGAAAAAGTTATTTCAAATGGCACCGTTTCTCCAAAATTTGCTTCCTTGGTTCCTGATAAAATGTCATGGAAAATCAATAAATCGTCTCTTAGCAAACAGGATTTATTTATTCTTGATTTATTATCAACCAATAATTGGCAACGTCCCATTTATTTTGCAATCACTGTTGGTCCTTCTAATTTTTTGGGTTTAGAAGAATTTTTTGAATTGGAAGGTTTTGCCTATCGTGTAACCCCCGTAAAAATACCAGGCGCCAAAAACGGAAGAGTAAATACGGAGAAGATGTATAATACGCTCATGAACAAATTTTTCTGGAGAAATATGGATAATCCGAAAGTTTATTATGATGAAAACCACACACGATTTGCCTTAAATGCAAGAAATAATTACACACGTTTAGCCAATGAATTGATACGGGAAGGGCAAACGGATAAAGCGAAGGAACTAATAAAGTATTGCATGAAAATTTTACCCGACACTACTTTTAATTTTGATGTATTTACTACCGGTATAGTTGGAACATTATTCCGGTTAAAAGAAGACACACTTGCAAAAAATGTCGCCCTTAAAATGGTCAATAGAGCGAATGAAAATCTTGAATATTTTTTAAAATTCGAACGGAATAAAATGACAAGATATTTAAGGGAGCAAATAGGATTAAACTGGCACATTTTAAGAGAAATTTACGAAGAATTAGATAAATCCGGCTATAAATCAGAGGCAGAGAAAATTGAACCGATGGTAAGGAAGCATTATGAAAAATTGATGCAACTTCAGTGATAATGATTGTATCATTCATCCTTGCAATCCCTTATACATGCAAACGTCAAAACTTTCGCTATACCTTATATCTTGCCTCTTGTTTTCCTGCCTTTCCACGGGGAGAATCAGTAATCTCAATCTTGCCAATGAATATTCTTCCGTGCCGGAGTCATTTAATGTGTTAACCGAATTAGTGCATGAAAAAGACAGTTCTCTTGTCTTCCTTAAAATAATTAAAAATCCGCTGGCTCAATCAAAAGACAAAGAGATACTTGGCAAAACTATAGCCGATACGTTAAAAAACAAGTTGGTAGTACGAGTAAGAATTATTACTTCTTATGAAAGCAGAAAAACGCTGTTTAATGATACGATTGTTTTTAAGGAAAATAGTAATTATAATGAGAAACCCAATCAGGAAGATGGAAATATTATCACGTATTTATCATTCAGGATTCCACGATTTAAAAATCAAAATTCATTACTTGGGTTGAATGTATCAGAAGTAAATTATATGCCGGAAAAAGATGAACAGTTGAATTCAAAAAACAAAAACAGTTCACAAATCATAGTTCACTCAAAAACAATTTATAAAACCATACAGGAAAAAAAAGGTAACACCACCCAATTTTTTTATTTGAGATCGCCGGAGAATAATTATCCATTATTCAGAAATTATCTGAAAGTGAACGAGCCATTTATTGTTGAATTTCCTTTGTATCTGCAAGAGAGCATGAAACTGGATGTTCATTATTTTGATAAGAGATTTATTCCTGCTCCCCCGCCCATGGCATCCGTTCAGAAAGAAATGGAAGAAAAGGTTAGGGCAAATCCGGGAAGTTCTCAATTTTTAGAAAGTAAAGAAACATTCAACATCAAAACAAACAACGTAGAAAAATTCAATAAGGAAGGTCTTTATCTTTTTCTGTTGAAAGTCCCACCGATAAATGATGAGTATATCAATTCTGTGTTGGTAGTAAACAGCAACTATCCTCATATTGAAGAGGCAAGTATCATGATACCCCCTTTAATTTATATCAGTACCTCTGATGAATATAAAAGTTTCAATGACACGCTTGACCGTAAAAAAATTGTTGATGATTTCTGGTTAACGATTGCCAAGGATAAAAATCATGCAAGAAACATGATAAGGGAATTTTACAGACGTGTAGAAAATGCCAATAGTTTATTCACTTCCCACAAAGAAGGTTGGAAAACCGACAGGGGAATGATCTATATTATTTTTGGAGAACCACAAAGTGTTTATCGCACGGGAAACAGTGAAATTTGGGAATATTTTTATCAATTGGATTTTCAATCCATTGCCTTTAAATTTGTGAACAGGGAGAATATTTTCAGTTTAAACCATTATGAAATGTTACGCTCACCCGGTTACACTGAAATTTGGTACACGGCGGTTGAGCAATGGAGGGCGGGGGTATTGAAGGTAAGAGAATAAATCTGGTAAAAAAATTGTAACTATTCAACCGATGTCTTTAACTACAAAAAGAACACATAACAAATAACAAAAAACATTAAATAATAAACGAAAACCGAAATATGATTTAATCGATAAGCACTTAAACATTTTTTGTTTAGTGTTTTATGTTTAGTGTTATTTTTATAATAAAAATGTCAATACGCTGAGCAGTTACAAAAAATTTATCATAAATTCTCAATGAATTCATCTGAAATAGCGTATGGTATTCACCCGGTGCTTGAAGCACTCAGGGAAGGTAAGGATATCCAACGAATTTTTATACAACAGGGTAAAAATCCTTCAACGTTAGTTGAACTTAAAGAATTAGCAAAAAAAAATAATATTCCACTTGCTATAGTGCCGGTTGAAAAACTAAATCGACTAACTTCAAAAAACCATCAGGGCGTAGTATGTTTACTTTCCCCTTTAACCTATAGTAACCTGGAGCATGTCATCCCATCATTATTTGAAGAAGGCAAAATTCCCTTTATTTTGATTATGGATAATATTACAGATGTCAGAAATTTTGGCGCTATTGCAAGAACTGCCGAATGTGGAGGAGTGCATGCGCTTTTGATTCCAACAACCCACACAGCCCCCGTTAACCGAGATTCGTTAAAGTCATCATCCGGCGCATTATTGAAAATCCCTGTTTGCAGAACCGATAATTTAAAAAAGAGTTTGCTTTATTTAAAAAGCTCCGGGCTTCAGCTTGTAGGTGCCACTCACGAAGCCAGTGACACTTTATTTGACAGCAAATTAAAAGACCCAATGGCTTTGATAATGGGCTCGGAGGATAAAGGGCTATCCGCTGATGTCCTGCGAATCGCTGATAAATTGATTCGTATCCCTATGAAGGGAGAAATCGCATCCTTAAACGTCAGCTCCGCCGCTGCAATTTTTATATTTGAAATAATGAGGCAGAGGGAAATTGAAGGGATGAGTCATGCTGATTAATAATGTAATTTTATTTTAATGATGATATATTTAGTAAATTTCCAATGGTAAAAATTCAATATTTAATTATTTCTTTCATTACTGTAATTATTATTTCTGGAACAGGAACATGCACTTATGCACAGAAAAATGAAACGGTTTTTAATTTTCAAATGGATTCCACACAAAGAAAACTAACCACTGTCATTATAAAAAAAATAAATATTTCAGGATTGGATATCACTAAACCAAGAATAGTATTAGTTGAATTGGATATTAATGAAAATGATACGTTGGCTTTTAACAAATTAGCAGGTAAAATTGAATTAAACAGACAACGGATTTACAACCTCAGCATTTTCAATTTTGTATCAGCATATATTGATACTACCTCTATGAAATTCGAAGGAAATGACCTATTGCAGGTAACAATTAATTTTGTTGTACAGGAAAGGTGGTACATCTGGCCTATACCCATTCTTGAATTTTCGGAACGGAATTTTAATGTCTGGTGGGAAAGAAAAAGCATTGAAAGGTTAAATTATGGGTTGGTCTTAGTAGTAGATAATTTCAGGGGAAGAAAGGAATTTCTAAGAATAAAGGTACAACACGGCTATGACCGTAAATACGAAATACGGTATGAAATTCCGAATTTAAACCGGAAACAAAATCTGGGATTTGCATTTGAAGTATCACAAATCCAAAGTCATTCGTTAGAATACCTGACTAAAAACAATGATAAACTATCTTACAAAAATGACAACGAATTTCCCATCCGCAAGTTCAGAGCAGGACCCACATTATTTTATCGTCCTTCATTGCATCAAAAAACTTATATAAAACTAACCTACCGTTTTAACCAGTTATCTGACTCTGTATTTAACCTGAATAAAGAGTTTTACTCCGGATTCAAAGAGATTCGTTTTTTCATGGCAGAATTTGATTATACATTCAGTCGCAGGAATGATAATGCTTTTCCACTAAAAGGATTTTTTGCCGAATTCTACAGCATTCATTTTATCCCTTTAAGCAACAGTGGGTTCCGGTTCAATCAGATATACGCCATTATGTCCAATTATTTTCCGCTTGGAAATAATTTTTATTATTCTACGGGTTTTAAAATAATGTACTTGATAAACAAAGAAACCAGTTATGCAGAAAACACAGCACTTGGTTATTCATCTTATGTCAGAGGGTATCAATTATATGTTGTGGATGGACAACACTTCTTTTTATTTAAACAAACGTTATCAAAGGCATTAGTAAAAGATAAAATTATTAAAGCAGGATCTATAGAGAGCAAGAAATTCAACACCATCCCATTTTCCTTATATGCAAGCATTTTTTATGACACAGGCAGAACCTGGGAAAATATTTATTCTTTCGTACCAACTTATGATTCAAATACGCTTGTGAACCGTTGGATGAGCGGTTGGGGTTATGGGCTGACTGCGGTGAGTTATTATGACCTGGTTATGCGTTTCGAATATTCTTTTAATCATCTGGGAGAATCCGGATTCTTCTTTCATGCGGTTAAGGCGTTTTAAATTTTCATTACTTTCTTCAATAAAACCGACCTCACCCCAGCCCATCTCCAAAAAAATGGAGAGGAGTTAAAGAGAGCTTGAATATATATACTATTTACCTGTAAATCAAAATTTTCATGTAAATTTGTGTTAATTTTCATTTCATAAAACCATCCCCCATGCGTATAGCAATTTTCGGAAGAAAATTTGAAGAAGAAAACTTACCCTTTATTGAAAATTTATTTGAAATTATCAAGAGAAGAGGATATGAAGTTATCATTCATGAAAATTTTAGAAAACAAATAGAGAATTTTACAAGTACACCTCCATTCAAAAATTTTGGTGAAGGGGATATTCTGAAAGATATTGATTTTATGTTTAGCGTAGGAGGGGATGGGACTATCCTTGAGTCCGTGACGTATATCAGGCAGAATGAAATACCTATTTTAGGAATTAACACAGGAAGATTAGGATTTTTAGCTACTACTTCTCACGATGCCATCGGACAGGTATTTGAAGACCTTGATAAAGGTCTATACACCATTGATTCAAGAATGATGATTCGTCTCGAATCAGAAAAGGGATTGTTTGGTGAACTTAATTTTGCTTTGAACGACATTGGGATTCATAAAAGCGATACATCTTCCATGATTACCATTCACACTTTTGTAAATGGTGAATTTCTCAACTCTTACTGGGCAGATGGAATGTTGATTACTACCCCCACAGGCTCTACCGGTTACTCTTTAAGCTGTGGCGGTCCTATTATTTTTCCAAGATCCGGGAATCTTTTAATCACTCCCATAAGCCCACATAATTTAACCGTACGACCTATTGTAGTGGCTGATAGTGCAGTAATTTCATTTGAAGTAGAAAGCAGAAGCGATAATTTTCTGATTTCCTTAGATTCCCGGTCAAAAGTTGTCTCTACCGGGGTTCAATTAGCAGTGAAAAAGGAAAATTTCAGTGCTAAATTAGTCAGAATGAATGATGAGAACTTTTTGTTTACACTTAGAACAAAGTTGAATTGGGGACTGGATATCAGAAATTAAAAATTTTCTTGTAAATTTGCGGAAATTTTACAAGCACAATTAACAATTTAACCCATAAACACAATGAATAAAATTTTAGTTCCTATTGACTATAGCAAGTCATCCCTTATTGCATACGAAGAAGCAATCGTAATTGCAAAACAATTGAAGCACGATCTGGTTTTACTTTTTGTCCATGAGACATCGTTATTTCAAAGCAACGATTACAGCGATGTAATTGAATCAGGTCTTAAACTTAAATTAAAGGAGTTGGGAAAAACTGCAGAAAAACAAGGGCTAAAGGTTGATTATTTAGTTAGGAGTGGAAAGCCCCATAAAATTATTTTAGAAGTTTCATCTCACATTAAAGCAAAATTTATTGTGATGGGTGGACATGGAGAAACCGGTTTCCAGGAAAAATTAATGGGGAGTACAACGACAAAGATTGTAGGACAGGCAAATTGCCCAGTATTTACCTTCAAAATGAAAAGAAAACACACCGGCTTCGATGAAATAATCCTACCACTTGATTTATCAAAAGAGACCAAGCAGAAAGTAAAATATGCGATGGAAATTGCCAAAGCATTTAATTCCACTATTACCGTTTGCTCCGTACTTTATAATGCCAGATTGGATGCAAAAATTAAACTCGAATCACAGTTGGAAGAGGTAGAGGAAAAAATAAAATCAAAGAATATCAGTTGTCGTTCGAAACTTCTGATAGCTGATTATTTACCGAAAGCCATTATTGATTTTGCCGAGTCAGGTGGAATTAATGCTGTTCAAGGGGATTTAATTCTATTAATGACACAACAAGAAAAAAGTATAGGCGAGTATTTAATTGGTTCCTTTGCGAGTAAAATTCTAAACTCTTCAAAAACTCCTATTCTGAGTATTTGCCCTACTCAATCCAACTTTATTTATTCTATACCAACTATGTAACACTTTCGTTTGTGAGGACACAAACGAAAGCTATCATACATCAAGGTATGGATGAATAAAAAACTTTTAGAGAGTTTCTAAATATTTCTCGACGTTTCAAACTTTTCGAGATTCTCTGCCACACGTTTTAGAAACATTCCGCCCAATGAACCATCCACTACCCTGTGATCATAAGATAATGATAAGAACATTTTATGACGGATTCCAATCGTGTCACCCGAAGAGGTTTCAATAACCGCCGGTATTTTCCGGATGGCTCCGGTTGCTAAAATAGCGACCTGTGGTTGAAGAATTATAGGAGTACCCATGATACTGCCAAATGTGCCCACATTTGATATAGTGAATGTACCATCCTGAAGGTCATCAGGCAATAATTTTCCGTTTCTGGCTCTTGATGATAAATCGTTAACGGCTTTGGCCAATCCTGTTAAATTATACCTGTCAGCATTTTTTAACACAGGAACAATCAGATTAAAGTCATTCAGAGCAACCGCAATTCCAATATTTATGAATTTCTTTAGAATGATTTTAGTACCCTCCACCGAAACATTTATCATAGGAAAATCTTTAATGGCATTGACAACTGCTTCAGTAAATATCGGTGTAAGCGTAAGATTTTCTCCTTCTTTCTTTTTAAATTCCTCTTTACGTTGATTTCTCCAAGTAACAAGAGTAGTCACATCGGCTTCAATAAAAGAAGTCACATGCGGTGAGATGCGTTTTGACTCAACCATTCTTTCCGCAATTATTTTTCTCATACGTTCCATTTCAATAATTTCAGTTTTACCTCTTGCTGTTGTTAGTTTTTCAGTTACAAGGGGCTCTTTTTGAACAGACGAAACAGAAGTGGAAATGGGTGTTGCAGATTTTTGAATTTGTATTTCAGATTTCTCTTTTGTGATAGCGGAAAGTGAAGGTTCTATTTTTTTCCTTTCAATATAAGCAAGAATATCCTGTTTGGTGACACGGTTTTCTTTTCCTGTTCCTGGGATCAATTCAAGTTCCGTTGGAGATATTCCTTCTGTCATAGCTATGCTCATCACCAGAGGCGAATAAAACCGTTGTAAATTTTCTTTGGGAGCGACCGGGGCAGAAACACTTGGAATCTGTGATTCATTTACCAATACATTAGCTGGTTCGGCTATTTCCTCCTTTTGAACAATGGAACCATTTTCAGTGATATTAATAAATGCAAGGGTAGCGCCTACTTTCACCTTCTCACCCTCTTTTGCAAGAATTCCGGAGATAATACCGGATACGGGTGAAGGAACTTCCGTATCAACTTTGTCTGTGGCTATTTCCAATATGGATTCATCTGCATTTACTTTTTCTCCTTCTTTTTTAAGCCATTTAAGTACAGTTGCTTCTACTATACTCTCACCTAATTTAGGCATTTTAAGTTCAAATTGTGTCATGTGCTAAATGAATTTAAGTTCACAAAGGTAGGAAATAATCGGGGATAAAGAGAATTTAAGAGATGTTGATTGCACTTGATTATGGGAATGCGATTGTAATACAGTTGTAATACGGTTGTAATACGGTTGTAATACGGTTGTAATACGGCTGTAATACGGTTGTAATACGATTGTAATACAGTTGTAATAAGTTGTAGTTCGATTGTAAAACCTACAAAAAAAAAGCGTGACACTCTTTAGGAGCATCACGCTTTTCAAACTCTTAGCTCGCTTAGGAAAGATGTTTTCCGATGAGCTTGGTCATTTCAAACATATTGACACAACCTTTGCCACCGAAGACCGGTTTTAATTTAGCATCGGCATTGATCATACGTCTGTTTTTTTTGTCCTGGCATCCATTTTTCTTTATGTATGCCCAGAGTTTTTTTACCACTTCAGTTCTTGGGATAGCTTTATCACCAACAACTGCCGCCAGCGCTGGGCTGGGTTTTAATGGTTTCATGAAAGCCGCATTTGCTTTTCTTGGTGCTTTCTTCTTTGTTGCCATAGTTATTTAGTTTTAATTAAAACGTTAAAATATTACGGGGTCAAAATTATAGCTATTTTTTGAATTTTCCTCTATAAAACAGAAATTTAATCCACAATTTATTGACATTTTCATGAAATTTACAGAAAAAGGGACGTTTTCATAGGGAAAAACGGGATTTTTAGAGGGAAAATGGAATTTTGGTGGATTTAGAGGGAATAGCAGTACAATGGTAATACGATAGTAATACGGTAGTAATACGGTAGTAATACGGTTGTAATACGGTTGTAATACGATTGTAATACGATTGTAATACGATTGTAATACAGTTGTAATACGATTGTAATACGATTGTAAAACGATTGTATTACCACAGTATTACCACAGTATTACCATTGTATTACCATTGTATTACCACTGTATTACCATTTTCAAGAAATAATTTGTGCAAAGCGATTACTTGTGGTAATATTGCCTTTACTCCGTCATTAATAATTATAAAGTCAGATTTTTCCGATTTGATTTCCTCTGCCAATTGATTTTCAATTCTCTTTTTTATTTCTTCAATCGTCTGTTCAGGATTCCGTTTCTTTATTCTTTCAATTCGGATTTCCAATGGGCAAACGACGCAGATAACCTGATCCAATACTTTATCTGCGTTACTTTCAAATAAAAGCGCGGCTTCTTTTATTACATAAATAAATTTAGATAAATGCAAACCGGACCATCTCACAAAATCAGCGATGACCAATGGATGTACTATTGAATTTAACAAGGCGAGTTTTTCGGGGGAATGAAATACTTTTTTTGCTAAAGCAGGAGTCATTAATTTATCGTTAGAATCATACATCTCATTCCCAAAATTTAATTTGATTTTTTCTTTTAAAAGCGGGTCTGAATTATAAAGTTTTTTAGCAATCTCATCCGTATAATAAACGGGAATACCAAATGATTCAAATACTCTGGCAATAGTGCTTTTCCCACTACCCATGCTACCGGTAATTCCTATCTTTAACATTAATGATGGAAGGATTTATGATAGTAAAATCGTGAATATATCCTGGAAGATGTTCTACCAGAGGTAAAATAATTTGTTTTTCAGGGTCAATAAATCTATAATCCAGAATCAGACGAAACGAATCACTGGAAAATTCATTTAATTTTTTTGCAGGCATTCTGAATCCAACATTACAAAATTCCGGAATGGTTGAATCAGAAGAAAACTGTTCAGGAAAGTTTAATCTTGTAAATCTAATTTGTTTTTTTTGTTCTATAAACTCATCAATAGGGAAATGTATTTTAATAGTAGTATGACTGATTTTAATTCCCTGTTTTTCCTGAAAATCCAACTTTACTTCCAACGTAAAATCCTCATGCAGATTATTTTTGGTTATTTTTTTTGTATGAATTGATTTGATCTGATTTACCATGGAAGAAGCTCCTTCAATAATAACAGAATCCGGGAAAACCCTGGGGTCTCCCGATAGACCAAAATCTGGCTTAAATTCAAGTGAAGACGATAAAATCACAGGAACCTTTCTGACTAACCTTTTATCAAATGAGAAATATAAAGTGTCAGGCGAAATTGAGTTTATTTTTATTTCATTAAATGATTGATTTAATACCGGCATTATTTCTTTTGCAGAGAGAAAGTTGTTGCGAAAAATGCTTTCGTTATTCAGTGTAAGCGGTTCTTTATGAAAACCATACATTTTATCGAGAATCTTCCAACCAAAACCGGAGATATTTACATTCAGTTTATCGGGCAACTTTCTTGTAAATGTATAAGATTCCCTGTCGTAAGAAATTTCTAATGGATAGGAAAGGGTAGTAGTAAAATTACTATTCAGGCGGTTTAAAAACCAAAAGGCAGTGGCTACAAAAAAGCAAAGGGTAAAAGCAAAAATATCTTTTTTCTGCCGGCTTCCGGGGAGGGAGAGAAAAATTGATTTAAAACTCTTTAAGAGTGCCATTTTCTAATGAATGTACAGACGGATTTTAAACCCGTCTCTACTTTCTTAATTCCATTACTTTAGCCGAATATTCCTGTGAGATAGCGGATTTTTCAACCTTTATCTTAACTTCGTTATCAATTTCAAGAAAAAGATGGTCATTTTCTATTTGTGCTATTTTTCCATGAATTCCACCAATAGTAACCACTTTATCTCCCTTGTTTAAATTCTCTCTGAATTTCTGAAGTGTTTTTTGTTTTTTTTGCTGTGGCCTTATCATAAAAAAGTAAAAAACCAGAAAAATCAGCAAAAACATTACCGGTGTACTCCAGTTAAATGATGATTTAGCAGGAGCAGTTTGCAATAGAATTAATAAATTAATCATGAGTGGTTATTTTAAGGGTGAATCAATCTTTTTGATAACTTCAGCTTGAAAGGTTAATTTCTTTACACTTGGTTCTGTATTTGAAACCACGGTCACCGTTTTTACCTGATGACCAAACTTTCCCTGACTATTGAACGCCACTGATACTGAACCGGTGTCACCTGGTACAATCGGGTCCTTCGGCCATCTTGGTACCGTACATCCGCATGAACCGGAGGCATTGGAAATGATTAAAGGTGATTTACCTGTATTTTTAAACCGGAAAATATAGCTGACCAAGTCACCTTCTGTTATAGTTCCAAAATCTTTTATGCTATCAGCAAACTCAATGATGGGGAGAGTGGCTGGGTCAATTTTTGACTTTTCCGGTTCAGCGGTCTGACTGTTTTGAACAAGCTCACCGGCTGATAATGGCTCCCCCGGATTAGGACCTTTTTTCGGCTCACAAGAGGCAAAAATGCATAAAAGTGCTCCTGCAATTAATATACTATTGATGTGCATTTGAAATTGGATATTTTAGGTTTTAAGTTTTAAGTTATGCTCAAACTTTACTATAATGTGAAACTCTTTTTCTTTTAGTAACTTAAAACCTGAAACTTAAAACCTCTTTTTCCTGTCACTTCCCTTGAATTTGTCCTATCAATTGCTCAACATCTCCCAGCAGTTGCTCTGCTTTACGGCTCGCTTCACTAACAACCTTAGCCGATTCCTGCTTTGCCAGCGTGGGTATGATATTCCCTTTTTCATCAAACCATTGACGGGTTAAATCGGATAGTTTCTCCTTGTATTTATCAAGTTGAAATGCAAGTTTATCTCTGGTGTTTTTACCCTTGTCAGGAGCGTAGAGTATTCCAATAACCGCTCCAACAGCGACACCGGAAATAAATGCAAAGAATGTATTACTGCTTTTTCCCATGTTTGTAAAATTAAAGGGCAAAGGTACTTGTTTTTTTTATAAACTCAAATCAGGACAATCCTTTTCCGGATTTTTTAATTTTCTTGTCTCTTGTAAGTTCTTTAAAAATGCCATCTATGATCCCATTAACAAATTGTCTGCTCTTGGGAGAGCAATAATGCTTAGCTATTTCCAGATATTCGTTTAAAGTCGCCTTCGGTGGGATATTTTCAAATTCCAATAATTCGCATAATGCCATAAGTATTAAAATCCTGTCCAATTCCTGAATTCGGTTTACATCCCAGTTTTTGGTATTGTTTGCCAACCACGGAAGGTAACTTTTTTCATTCGAAATGGTTTTCCTCACTAATTTATTAAAAAAAATAGTCCCCTCTTTACTGGAAATCTCCACATCCTCCACTGTTTTATCCGTATCCGGTTTGTTTATATCAATCAATGATTGAAACACTTTATGTTTCACCATGGAAGAGTCATCGTTCCAATAAATATTAAAATTTTCAAAAAAATCTTCAAGGGTTGGGCTGTTAAAAAGAATTTCGGTTACGAAATAAGAAGGTGAAAGCGTTTTATTATTATGAATTGAAAGATTGTCTTGATTTTCTTTCAGGTTGTATTTTTCAATATCATTTTTTATTAAATCATTTAAAAAACCATTTTCATTTTTATAAGTCGGCTTGAATTTATTTTTCTGAATATTTTTTTTACACTCTTCAATAAGTTTTTGAGTATTTTCCTGGGTAAAAAATGAATAAAGAAATTCGAAGTTCTTTTTGCTATTTGAATTTATAAAATAATTGTTTAAGTCCGTCAATATAGAAAAATAAATCAAACAACATTTCTCAAATAAATCAAAACTTGCATTAGAATAGTTGATGATATTTTCTATGTCTGTTTTATTCAACTCAACAAAATATTGGCTTGTTTCAACAAGTTTTTTCTCAGCCAAGCTCTCTTTAAAACAATTTTTAGGGAAATCCAATAGATAATTTTTTTCATATTCAGTAGTATGAAGTTTGATATTTTCCCGGATTTCATTTTCCGTAAGAATTTCCTTATTCGTATATCCCGGGCGTAATTTGTCTTCTAAAAAATCAAGTGATATTTGATAATTGGCTTTTTGACATACATGATAACTATAAATTGCCTGCATGGCGCGTATCCGGAGTTGTCTTTGTGTCATCATTGTATATCAATCTGAAATGGGATGGCGAAAATAAAGGGATAGCGTTCGTTTGTGTCCCCACAAACGAAAATACTGCCACTGCTATTAAAATTCGTGGAGCTGGAGGGAATCGAACCCTCGTCCAAACAAGATAAATAGAGCGCTTTCTACATGCTTGGTTTCTGTAAATTGTAGGGGAGAAGCTGGTCAGAAACCTACCTGCCTGTCCCTTAGTTGCTATTTACTCCCTTTCATCTGCCGCAACGGACTTCAGAAGGTTCTCTGATTTACGATGCCCCTGATTCAAAACCAACAGAGATTAGGTTCTGAGGGACAATGGCAATGGCTAATTCCTAGAATTAAGCCGCCATTCTGTAAGCGTAGTTGTCGCTTAAATTTCAGGAGGAGTTATTTAAGGGTGATTCTCCTGTAACACCCTGCATGCTTACACTTATTTATACCTGCTGTCAAAGCCGGTCAGCCCCGTGAGTCGTGGAAGATATAAAGGTATAGGGATATAGGGGTATTAGGGTATATGGTATAAGGAAATTCGTATTTCAAACCTTTATACCCCTATACCCCTATACCCTTATACTCCTATATCCCTATACCCCCATTCCTCTATACCATTACAAAAGTACTATATATTCCTGACATGAAATTCAATTCCAAATCTTTACCTTTGCGCCTCAATTTCTAAATTTTATGCAAAACAAAATAACCGTGGGTATTATCAGAGAGGGTAGAGTCCCTCACGATTTTCGTACCCCCTTTACACCCGACCAGATTGCACAATTGAACATTGAATTCCCTGCGCACAAGTTTGTAGTTCAACATTCTCCCTTTCGTTGTTATTCTGATAATGAATATCTATCGAAAGGAGTTGAAGTTTGTAATGATATGAGCCATTGTGATATTTTATTTGGAATAAAAGAAGTTCCTGTTGATGAATTAATTGCTGATAAAACATACTTTTTTTTCTCACATACAATAAAAAAGCAGGAGCATAACCGGAAATTACTCCAGACAATTCTGAAAAAAAACATTCGTCTTATTGACTATGAATGTTTGACAAAAGCCACCGGAGAACGGTTGATAGGATTTGGGCGATATGCAGGCATCGTTGGAACTTATAATTCTTTTCTTGCTTATGGAAAAAAATACGGTCTTTTTGATATGAAACCTGCTATTGAATGTAAAACATATCAGAATCTTATTAAGGAAATAAAACCCATTAAATTACCTCCAATAAAAATATTATTTACCGGAAATGGCAGGGTTTCACACGGAGCATTGGAAATTTTGAGATTATTAAAAATAAAATCATGCACACCGGATGAAATTCGTACAAAAAAATTCAATGAACCCGTTTATGCCCAACTTATGGAAGAAAATTATAACGAACATAAAAATGGTCGTAACTGGGAAATGTTGCATTTTTATAAAAACCCCTCCCAGTATGTTTCTACAATGAATCAATTTATTTCTTCCTGCGTTATTTTCATTCACTGTGCCTTCTGGCATCGGGAAGCCCCTGTTTTTTTTACAAATGAAACTTATCTGAATCCAGAATTTACCATCAAAGTTATAGGTGACATTTCCTGCGATTTACATGGACCAATTCCTTCTACGTTGAGGTCAAGTACTAATGAAGACCCTGTATATGGCTATGATGCCGGTACTCAAAAAGAGACAAACCCATATTTGAAAAACACGGTGGATGTCATGGCAGTTGATAATTTACCCTGCGCACTTCCCAGAGATACATCGAATGATTTTGGAATTGATCTTTCCCAAAAAGTTGTGCCCGCCCTCTTAAGTGGAGTAGAAGATGATATGATTGATAGAGCCACAATCACTAAAGGAGGAAGATTGACAATGCCATTTGAGTATTTGAGCGATTTTGTTCAATAATGGACAGAAACGTAGAGACACGGTGCATCGTGTCTTTACAAAAGTATTCCCAGCATCACCCCTCCGGCAATCGCCAGGAGTTTTTTTATCATTACTTTATGATTGGTTCCCGATTCAAAAAGTATTGTAGTGCTCACATGGATTAAAGCTCCGCATACCAATGCCATCAGATAGGTGAAAAATGGAATTGTTTGCGTCTGTGATAGGTACAAATATTTTTCAAGGTACATTCCTGCCGGAGTTATAACTGAGTATATTATCAGTAAAAGTACAATAGTTCTATTCCTACGGATGATAAAAGTTAAGATACTGATTAAGGCAAATGATTCCGGAATTTTATGTGTAATAATTCCTGCCAACATGCCATAGTGAATGGTAATTTCATTATTAGAATCAAGTTTAAGAAGCGGCACACCTTCCAAAAAAGCATGAATGCTTAATGAAATAAAAATACCAAAAGGAATCTTATCAGAATATTTTTCCTGATCTTCGAAATGCACATGACCATGTTCCACACCCGTGGAAAACCTTTCGAGAACAACTTGTAAAAAAAAGCCCGTTAAAACGAAATATCCTATTTCCTTAAAGGAAGGGTTTTTCAGGTAAAGCGTAGGCAACAAATCAAGTATGGTAAGGGTAAATAAGTATGCCCCGCTAAAAGAAAGCAAAATAGGAACTAAATTCTTTTTTTGTGGAAAATTAAGAACTAATATTCCAGTTAAAAAAGTAGAAACGAACAAAAGAGTAATTGGAAGCAACATAACACGCAAACTTACATGAAAAATTTGATTTTTGGTGATGGGCTGGGGTGAGGTCTTTTTTAAATAAATAATTTTTCTTAAGAAAATGTTGTTTTTTACATTAACTTTTTATACGTTTGCACTCTTTAGTGACATAAAGTTTTAAACTATATATAAGAAACAAATATGAAGTTAAAATTTACGCTAATTCTCCTCCTAAACTTTTTACCTTTTTTATTTTTAAGCGCACAGGAACTCAGAAAACCTGGAACAGAAGATAAAAATGCAATCACCTATGAAAATATGTTTAAAGACATATCCTGGAATACGGATATAGAATTGCTCGATGAGCGTTTGAGTAGAATCACAAAAGCATTAAATTCACCTTCCACAACCAAAGAACAGAAAGAAGAATTAGTTACTTTTAAATCAAAAATGCTTGACTTTAAAATCCGTTTGATAGACCGTAGTTTAATTGACCCTGAAAGTACTCTAAAAAATTCATCATCTGAGAAAGAACGAGTTAAAATACTTCAAAAACAAAAGGATATTACTCTGGCAGAGATTGAAGGGTTGAAGCAATATTAAAATAAGTGAATGGATGGTTAAATGGTTAAATGGCTTTAGCCCATCAATGTAACAAAATAACCATCTAACCATATAACAATTTAACAATGTAATAATGAAACATCTTTACTTTCTTTTTTTTACATCTATTCTATTACACATTGACGTTTATGCCCAGCCGGCAAACGATAATATTTGTTCAGCGGCAGCTGTAACAATAAACGGGGGTTGTGCCACTCCCAATACTAATGTGGCGGCAACTTCCAGCACCCAGGCATCCCCAACCTGTTGGACTAAAAGTAATGACGTCTGGTACACATTTACCGCTACCGATGATAGTATTACCCTAAGCACCGATTATTACGGGAACGGCGCGGGTGACTTGACAGATACACAACTTGCTTTGTACAGTTCAAGCGATAATACATGTACAGGCACTCTTACTCAAATTGGATGTGATGAAAATGGGGGCGTAAATGTTATAAATAACTCACTTTTAAACGTCACCGGTCTTACAGTAGGTAATACTTATTTTATCCGCGTGGACGGGTTTAGCACAGCTACAGGTGACTTCTGTTTAGCTACTTTTGAGACACCTCCTGCTGAGACACCCGAAGGCGTTTCCTGTGTTGATGCAACCCAGATGTTTCCTTCTGATGTCTGCGATAAGTTTGACGGTAGTTTAACCTACAATAACACTACGATTAACGGTACTGTTGGTACAGATTTTTGTGGGTGTGATAATGAGACAGCCCAAAACGGTACATGGATAAAGTTTACTGCCAATAGTACCTCCACTACTCTTGAAAACCTAACAGCAGGTGCAAATCAGGTAGCTCACGATTATACACTTTTTACAGGAAACTGCACAACCTGTTCAAGTTGTACGGGCGTTGCCAGTGGTGGTAGCACCAATATTACTACAGTTGTAGGAACCACTTATTATATTTTAATTACTCCCCAGTCCGGTTCTACTTCTGAAATAAGAACAGATATTTGCGTTACAGGAAATCCTTGTACTGTACCACTAAATGATGAATGCGCTGATGCCTCTACTATTTCCGCTAATACAATCTATACCGCGTCAACCGCATGTGCTACGGCTGATAAGGCAAACTGTTCTGGTTCTACTGAAAATAATATATGGTTCACTTGGACTGCCCCGGCAACTTGGGTATCGGGGCAACAGGCATTCTTTAATTTATATAATCAGAATTGTTCAGCGGGTGACCAAGTTGGTGGTACTCAGTTGTCTATTTACAAATCCACTGAGAGTTGCGGCACCATTACGGGGGGCTCTGCTGAATGTAATGCACTTGTGGACCAAAACAGTTCAGCCGATATTAATGTTGGTTTTCCCGCTGACCCAAATACTACATACTATATATCAATGGACGGAGAAGCAGGAGATGCTTGTACTTTTGATTTTATTTTAACTACTGCCGTTCTTCCATGTGTAGCTCCAACAGTAACGGGTGTTGTTACAAATGTAAGTTGTGCCGGCGTTAATTCAGGAGCTATCAATATAACAGTAGCAGGTGGCACTACACCCTACGTCTATGCATGGTCAAATGGCGCGACTACTCAGGATCTTACATCATTGGCGGCTGGTACCTATACCGTATCTGTTACAGAAGCTGATGGATGTATTCAGATTGCGCCCTTTGTTGTAGCTCCTTATACTGCGTTAGCGATTACCAGCGTTATCACACCAACGTGTGTTGCGCAATCCACAGGGGCAGTAAATATTACTGTAACGGGTGGATCGCCAGCTTATACTTATAATTGGTCATCGGGAGCAACCATTGAAGATTTAACTGGTAAGGCAGTGGGAACTTACACTGTAACCGTTACCGATTCAAAAGGATGTACTGCAACTCTTGCCTCCGCTGTGGCAAATTCTGCATTTACAGTTAGTGCCGGCACCGATATTACGATTTGCCCAAATACCGCCTCTACAACCCTGAGTGGATCTTATGCTAATCCCACTTTAAGTACTACTAATACTACCTATAACGGTACAGGGGGTACAGTTACAGATAATGCTACTACAGATTTTACTAACGTATCCGCTACTTCCGGTGGAACTATTACTTCCGTATGTTTGGATATTTCACATAGTTGGAATGAAGACCTTGATATTTCATTTATCTGTCCTGGTGGTACAACAATTGATCTTAGCTCTGATAACGGCGGAAATGGAGTTAACTACACAACCGTATGCTTTAATAGAACTTCCGGTACCAATGTGAATACCTATTCAGGAGTCAATTCTAACATTACAGGAAATTTTCTTCCTGAACAAGCACTCTCAGGTCTTGATGGTTGCGCCAGTAATGGTACATGGACCTTACGTATTACCGACGATGCAATGTTCGTTGGGGGAACTTTAAATAGCTGGAGTTATGTGGTTACTTCAACAGTACCTCCCACTATTTCATGGTCACCTGCTACAAATCTTTCTGCCACAAATGTTCTTAACCCTACTTTTACTAACCCTGGTCCCGGAACATATACTTATACACTTTCTGTTACTGATAATTCTTGTACATTAACTGACGTAGTAAATATAATAGTAACAGGTCCTACTTTATCAAGGACCTTAGTAAATCCTTCCTGCGGTTTATCAAATGGTTCTATAAATCTTACTGTCAGTAATGGCACTGCTCCATTTACTTATGCATGGTCTAATGCGGCAACAATAGAAGATATTTCATCTCTCGCGGCAGGCACTTATACAGTGACAGTAACTGACGTAAATTCATGTACTGCCACTATTAATGGGACTCTTGTTGCGGCAGGAACACCTACGGTTTCATTGGTTACTCAAACTAACGTAACTTGTCCGAGTGGCACGGATGGCGCTCTTGACATTAGCGTTGCCGGTGGCACAGCACCTTATACTTATATTTGGTCAAATGCGGCTACTTCTCAGGATATTACTACATTGGTGGCGGCAACTTATACGGTTACTGTCACTGAAACAGGAGGATGCACTGCCACCGCATCTTATATCATCACTCAACCGGGTGCATGGAGTGTCACTAATGTGACTACGAACGTACTTTGCGCATGCGATGCCACTGGAGGTGTTGATATCACAGTTTCCGGGGCAACGAGTCCTTATACATATCTTTGGTCAACAACAGCTACAACACAAGATATTTCAGGTGTGGTTGACGGAACTTATACAGTCACCATCACCGATTCAAAATCGTGCACGACTACACGGAGTTATGCGATTACTGAACCTGCACAGATTACCATTACTTTAAATTCGCAAACAAATTTAAGTTGTTTTGGTGTTTGCATTGGATCGGCAACTATTCAAGCATCGGGTGGCACCAGCCCTTATGATTATTCAAACAATGGAGGGGGCGCATGGCAATTTCTTGATCAGGCAGTTGCGGTTACCTATTCCAGTTTATGCGCTGGCTCTTATACTTATACAGTGCGGGATGCGAATGGGTGTTTGACGCATTAAGGAATTGGTAATTGTATATTAGATATTTCATTTTTAATAATAAAAAACATAAAACATAAAATACTTAATGCCTAACGAAAATACCACTCATCTAAAAGCTATTTAAAATTTTTTATTTTGTGTTTTATGTTAAGTGTTATTTTTTTTAAGAAAAATATTTATATACTACGTATTCACTTACTTTTTTAAACATTATTTATTTATAATACCATGACCAGAATTATAATTATTTCCTTCATTTTTTTAAACTCGTTTACCGGGTTTTCACAAACAAACAAATTTCAAATTACCTACGGTGGCAGTGGGGGAGAGGAGGCATTTAATATGGCAAATACCTCTGACGGAGGTTTTGTTTTTGTAGGAAGAACCACAAGTTTTGGTATTACCAAAGAAGACGTTTATGTTACAAAAGTTGATATCGAGAGTAATGTTAAATGGAGCAAAGCAATTGGCGGTAGTACCAATTCCAACGTTGAATATGGCTTTTCTATTCATGAGACCTCCGATAAGGGATATATTATTTGTGGTTCTTACCAACCCAATGGTTCCGGTAATGCTAATTTTTATTTACTTAAACTTGATTCCATCGGAAATAAAGTGTGGTCAAAAACAATTTCTGGATCTCAAAGTCAGATAGGAAAATCGGTTGTTGAAATGGCGGACGGAAATTTTCTGGCAGTTGGTCAAACTGCAAGTTATGGTGCCGGTATTGATGATATTTATTTGATTAAAATCAGTAAAACGGGTAGTTTATTATCTGCAACAACTATTGGAGGAACCATGTATGATGACGCTCTTAAAATTATAAAAACTAATGACGGCGGATATGCAATCACAGGTAAAACGGAAAGTTTTGGAGCAGGACAAGCCGATGTATTTTTAATTAAATTAGATAGTACAGCTACAGTATCCTGGTCAAAAACGTATGGTGGCACTACACATGATTATGGGTATAATTTAATGGAGACCGGTGATGGTGGTTTTGCCATTACAGGATATACGATGAGTTATACTGCGGGATTGAGAGATATTTTATTAATGAAAATAAATAGTTCCGGTGATTTTGAATGGGCTAAATCGTATGGTGGCACTGCTGATGATGAAGGTTTATCGGTTGGACAATTATCCAATGGAGATTATGTTATTACCGGTTTAACAAAAAGTTTCGGAGCAGGTGGAAGAGACATTGCCTTATTGAAAACTGACTCTTCAGGCGCTTTATTAACATTTCGTGTTTTAGGCGGCGCAGTCCATGAAACAGGAGTATCCTTATCAATCCGTGAAGATAATCTGTGGGTTTTTGGACAAACTTCCTCTTTTGGCTCCGGGTCTATAGATTGGCTTTTTGCAAAAGTAGATATTTCTGATCTTTCAACTGGATGTAATGAATCATTGGTAACCACTGCAGTTGTAAATGATGCACCCCTTGTTGCTTCAACACCCACTATAATAATATCTACAGGAAATTCCATTTCAACAGTGTCACCCACAGTTACATCGGTTTCGACTTTGCTAAAAACCCTTTGTTTTTCGTGTAATGAGGTTATTCCGATAGCTGATTTCAGTTTTACTATTAATGATAAGACGGTTTCATTTACTGACAATTCACAAAATTCACCTGCTGTATTTTCCTGGAATTTTGGGGATTCCAATACATCAACAAATCAAAACCCTGAACACATTTTTTCAACGTATGGCACTTATACTATTTGTTTAACTGTGACAAATTGCGCAGGAACTCATACAGTTTGTAAAGATATAACTTTAACCAGCAACCAACCCCCGGATGCAGATTTTTCATTTGTTGTCTCAGGATATGATGTTGTGTTTACGGATTTGTCAAGCGGTTCTCCTTCTACATGGTCATGGTATTTTGGGGACAGCACTGCTTCTTCAACATTACAAAATCCTACACATACTTATTTAAAAGGAGGCAGTTATGAAGTTTGTCTCGGCGTAGGAAATACTTTTGGAAATAGTATTGATTGCAAGACAGTGATTGTATTTGACCCTCCCACAGCATTATTTGGTTATATTATTTCAGAATCATCGGTTAGTTTTACGGATTCTTCATCAGAAAATCCAACCGCATGGTTTTGGGATTTCGGAGATGGCAACACATCCATCTTACAGAATCCTTCACATATTTATTCAGATACCGGCAATTTTCAAGTTTGTTTGTTAGTATCAAATCAAGGTGGTTCTGATTCAATTTGCTCGAATATTAAAATCTTGTCAACGGGTGTTAACGAACTTCATTTTCCCAAAAATAACATCTCTATATTTCCTAATCCTATCACAGAACAAACCTTAAATTTTTATGGTTATGAACTTTTGAAAAACAATTGCTTGATAATTTATGATAATTTCGGAAGAACAATTTTCACGGCAAAAAATTTGATACCTTCAGAAAAGCAGGTGGCTACACTACCAAATTTAAAAAAAGGATTGTATTATGCAACATTTTTCAACGGAACTTGGAAAAAATCCGTACGGGTTGTAGTTCCTTAAAAGGGTTCAGAGAATAATTTAGTGGGGATATGAAAAAATGGATTAAGTTTTTTGCGTTTCTAAGAAATAAATCTTTATTATTTTATGTGCAGAGAATCTCTACACCCTCTCCATTTTTTGGAGAGGTGCTGGGGTGAGGTCTTTTAGTATGTAAAACATTTTTTTTTAATACCTTTGGCAAATTTATGAGATTAAAAATTTATTACCTTCATAACCATAAAATAACATGAAAACCAAATTTCAACTCTGCTTGGCACTTTTTTTACTGATATCAATAATGGTATCTGCCCAAATACCCACCGACTTCACTTTTGCTAAAAATTTTGGCTCTACGGGAACCGATATGGGGAATTCCATAACAACCGATGTTGACAGCAACATTATAGTCACCGGTCAATTCAAATTCACCACTGATTTTGGAGGGCAATCGCTTACTTCGGCTGGAATGCAGGATATTTTTATTGCAAAATATTCTTATGATGGTACTCTTCAATGGGTAAAGCAAATTGGAGGTGTTACCAACGATCAGGGAAAAGGAGTGGCTGTGGACGCAAGTGGAAATATTTATGTTACTGGAAATTTTACTACTACCATAACCATTGACGGCACGGTTACCTTAACTAATTTTGGTTTGAATGATGCTTTTTTGGCTAAATATAATTCAAACGGCATTATTCAGTGGGCAAAAGCAATGGGAGGTTCAACTGATGCTGACTTCGGTGAATCTGTGGCTGTTTCACCTTCAGGTGATGTAGTAGTAACCGGTTATTTTACTTCAACTGCTACTTTCGGCACTACCCAATTAACTACTTATGGTCAGCAAGATATATTTATTGCAAAATATCAATCTGATGGAACTTTTTCATGGGCTAAAAAAGCTGGGAGCCCTAGTGGTGATCAAGGGTTAGACATTGCCTGTGATTTTAACAACAATATTTTCATAACCGGCGTTTTTTCCGGTACCGTAAAATTTGATGCTATTTCTGTTACAGCTTCGGGAGCAGTGGGTTTTGATGTTTTTCTTGCAAAATACAATAATGCCGGAGATGCAATCTGGGCGAAAAAAGGAATCTCTCAAAGTGGCGCTTATGAATATGGGTATGGTGTAGCGGCAGACCGCTCCGGTAATATTATAATTTGTGGTTATTTTAAAGGAGGGTCCTCACTTTCGTTTGGAACCACTACCCTGACAAACAGTGGTCAATGGGATGCTTTTGTTGCAAAATTCGATAACGATGGGGTAGCGGTATGGGCAAAAAAATATGGTGCTTCCCAATATGATTACGCGTATGATATTGCTACAGATTTTAATAATAACGTTATCATCATTGGTGGTTATATGTCCACCGTTAACTTTGGTGTAAAATCACTGACAAGTGTTTCATCGGGCACCGATGATCTTTTTATTCTGAAAATGGATTCCACAGGTTCTCCGTTATGGGTTATGGGAGCCGGTTCCAATACAACTTCAAACGATTGGACTTGCGGAAACGATGTAGCCATTGACAGAAACGGAAGTGTGGTTGCAACCGGCTGGATTGAGGCAAATCCTACCTTTGGTACAAAAGCATTAACCAGCAATGGCGGTGACGAATCAGACGGGGAAGATATTTTTATTTCAAAAATTTATCAGAATGTTCCGATGACAGGATCACTCTCTGTCACTGCGACTATTGATAATGTCAGTTGCAAAGGTGGAAATAATGGTTTGATAAACATAGTTGTTGCCAACGGTACTTCTCCCTACACTTATTTATGGTCAGCAGGTCAAACTAATTCTGGAATCTCCGGATTAATTGCAGGAACTTATACCGTGACAGTAACTGATGGAGTAGGATTAACCAAAGTAGCATCCTTCAGTGTCAATGAACCAACAATAATAACATTAACTTCTTCAATAAATGGGGTAAAATGTTTCGGAGATAGCAATGGTTCAATAGATCTTACGGTTACAGGCGGCGCTTCATCTTATACGTACGCATGGTCAAATGCCACTATCTCTGAAGATATTCAAAATTTACTTGCCGGAACTTATACTGTGACAGTCACGGATGCAAATAGTTGCACGAATACAAAGGACTTTTCAGTTAATACACCGGCACAGTTAGAAATAATAGTGGACACAATTAAGAGGGCAAGTAATTCAACAACCTGTGACGGCGCCATTGAAATATCTGTAACAGGTGGCACTCTTAATTACACTTATTTGTGGGGTAATGGAAAAAACACTGACGATGTCACAGACCTTTGCACGGGAAATCATTCCATCACAGTTACAGATGGAAACAGTTGTAATGTGAGTAAAATTATTTTTGTGGATAATTTGACAAGTACGGATGAGAAATCTGTTAATGATAATCATTTCCCTTTCTTAATTTCAATTTCTACTTCGGGGATTATTCTATTTCCATCCGGAAGTAATAATCTTAATGATTTAAAAGAAATTAATCTTTACAACATAATCGGGCAAAAGATTGCCGATGTTTCTTTAAATACTTCCGGTATATCGTTTTATTCCTTGCCTTTTAAAAACATTTCCGGTAATCTTTATTTGTTAGAAATTAAAACCTCGCAAGGAAAAACTCATCATAAAATCTTTGCTGATTAATTAAAAACGAAACCCGTGAAATACAAATCTTTTTTTTCAATTTTTATTTTTTCCTTTTTCTTTCTCTCAGCTTTTGCCCAAAAAAGCACTATTCAAAGTGAGGTCTTAAAAGAGAGGGAGTTCCACAAATATGAAATTCTTATCCGTCAGGCAGAACGTCATTCTGAACGCATTATGTCTGCCATTGATAAACCGGATGTAACCGGCTATTTCGATCAACTTTATGAATATTATGACACAACTACCCTCCACAATTATTTTATACATCTGAATGAAAGTTGCAACTTATCCAAACGGATTTGTGCGTATATAGGTTTTTTTCTGGAAGACAATAATACCTACTTTAAAAAAATGGTTCACTGCGTATATGAATGTGAAATGGAATGTGGAACGTTTTATTTCATGTTTTCCTATTTTCTTGAAAATAATAAAATTGCATTGCAACGTTTTATCAGAAAACCTATCGGAAAACAGGACGATATAATTTTGAATGTAATTAAAAGAAACCCGTAGTTTTAAGTTTCAAGTTTCAAGTTTCACAACTTATGGATTTGTCTTCTGCTGTTCGACTTTCCCTGTTTTCCATGTATAAAACCTTCCATTCAAACCCGAACGCATCTTTTGATAATAAATATCCATGATGGGTTTATCGTCTGTTAATAATTGAGAGTAACCCATTCTGGTAGTGTCTGCTTTTAAAAATTGGTGCAAATATTTCCTGCAACATACATTCATCCTTTTGACATCCTGATCTTCCATGTTCTTTTTTTTGCTCAACCGGAATATTTTCATCCCATCCGCGATAGATGGCTCAACAAACAAAGCAAAGTTACTATTGATTTTTTTCAATGTAGCAATCAAAGATAATAAACCCTCGCTTTTATCTCCGGATACAGCTCCAAAAAAATGAATGAACAGGGTGCCATCTTCTTCCAGAAGAGAAACCATCTTTTCAAATGATTCCATTGTAAACAAGTAGGAGGGAACAGATTCTCCTGTGATAATATCCAATAAAATCACATTATATTTTTTATTGCAGGTATTGATATAATGCCGTGCATCATCGTTTATCATATTCACAGAAAATTCTTTCAATCCAAAAAATTCGTTGGCAACCTGTATGATATTTTTATCTAATTCAACTGCATCAACTCTAAATCCAAGACGTAAATATTCTATAATAGAACTTCCGCCGCCAATTCCCATGACTAACGCGTTGGAGTTTTCAGGATACACACTGCTTAATGCAGAAATCTTATGAACGTAGTTATAGTAAGAAATTTTAGTAAATGGATTTATCCACGATTGAGGAAGACGGTCTGAATACATTATTCTGTTTTTCCTGAATTTTTCTAACTTGTCTTCTACTATTAGCTGTCCCATTATACCATTTGAATTGTGTAAAATGGTTCTGTCTTTCAAATAGGAAAGATTCTTACCGGCATTATATCCTCCTAAAGCAATTAACCCTGTAAATATCCCTGCCAAAAGATATTTAGGCATGCCTGAAAGTATTAAATACAGGGTAATGATAAAATTTATTAACAAACTGAACGAAAGAAGAATCTGGTTGATTTCCATTATTTCCAAAAGGAAAAAAGCCATGGAAAAACAACCAATTATGCCCCCCAAGCTGGATAATGTAAAAAATAGCCCGGAAAGCTTTCCAGATTTTTCATAATCAGTCGCGAGAAGTTGTATAGTCAAGGGACCAATATTTCCAAGTATAAAACAGATCGGAAAAACCAAAATGAAACTACTTAAAAATAAACCAATCCCGTAAGAGAAAAAATATTCAAGTGTTTGAAAACTAATCATTGGCAGAAAACCGAGAAAACAGGATAAAAGATATAAAATTACCCACAACGCATTATAAAATTTCTCCTTTTTACTGAGAATGCCACCTGTATAATACCCAAGAGCTAATCCTGACATGGCTGTTCCTAAAATAGCCGCCCATCCCGTCAGGTTAATTCCAAAATAAGTGGCAATTAAACGGGTACAAATAATTTCGTAGGATAAAGCAATAAATCCTTCTAAAGCCGCTAAAATGTAAAATAAGCTCCGGGTTCTCATAATTTACAAAAAAATGAAAAAAAATGATAGAAATGTTGTTTTTCCCCAAAATAAACAGTAATATTGCAGGATTAGTTTAACTAGCTTTTAACACCATGAGGCATCTATACTCCTGTTTATCTCTTTTTGCATTTTTATTTCTTCTCCCTATTTTGACGAATGCCCAATCTATCTCGAGTGACGATAACAAGAATTCCGAAAATTCCTACAATAAAGAAATAAGTAAAGATGATGGTTCAGATAGACCATTAGTTGTAGTAATGGAAAATGCTTTCTTTAGCAAGATTAATACGGACAACAAAACTCCTGAGCAAATTTGTAAAGAGAAAATTTATTTAATAAACCAATCACTTTCTAACCCAGCAGATAAATTGAATGATAAAAAGTCGGAGAAAGAAAGGAAAAGATTGCTGAAAGAAATGAAAAGTAATATTAAATTGCAATTGAAAAGTAAGAAAGGTAGTTAGATGTTGGATGTTTGATGTTAGATATTTGAAGTTTAAATACACTTTATTTTTCGCTGATATTTATTATGAAAATTCTTACTAAATATTCACAAGTTGTTTTAAGTATTCTACCCATACTGTTTTTTTTATTTTCAACAAATCGTGTTCACGCCGGTGGTTCGTGTTCTTTTTCAGATAACTGCGGCAGTGCCACGAATTTTACTTTTTGTTCTCCCGTTTCAGCCAGTAACGAAAATTGCACTACCTCCGATATATGTGATGCAAGTACAGATAATGCCAGCACTTGTGGTTGCCCAGTAGATTTTGTTTTTGATGAATGTGACCGTGCCCTATGTAATGAAGGATGTGTAGTAGATGGTAGTGGTTCTTATACAGATGCAAGTGGTGAATGTAATGCAACTGTAACCGTAAATATGGCTGGATTAGCATCTTGCACCCAAAATGACCCTTTATGCGGAACTGTTGAAAATACTTCCTACTCACGAATATGCATTCCAGCTACTTATGTAGGTAGTTGTGCACCTACATTTTCAGTTACTGGTATTTCCTGTGCTGGCGGTGGTGCTTCTTTACAATGGGTGCTTTATCCTTCTACAACAACTTGTGCCAACATGCTTACTTCTAACCCTGACGGTGCCGGTTCAATAATCCCATGCGAAAACGGAAGAACAACAAATTATTCAGCTACCCCTACCATGACAGCCGGCTCCTGCTATATTCTCATGTTTGATGGAAATGCCAAGGCAGTATGTTCATGGACATTTAATATGACGGCTCCAACACCCGTTGCTTCTTTCACATCAAGCGCATCGACAGCGTGCACAGTAGCTCCAAACAACTGCGTGACTTTTACAAATACTTCCACATGTTACAATACTGCAAATGTTACGTGGACAGCTACGGGTTTAGCTAATCAAACTACGGATGATGCCACTTTTTGCTGGACTACTTCCGGAAGCAAAACAGTAACATTAACAGTAGGTTCTGGTATGGGTGCATGCACAGGCACTGCTACAGCTAACACTACTATAACTGTTTCAGTATGTTGTACTCCACCCACTATTTCTCTTGTTTCTAAAACCAATGTGACCTGCCCTGGTGGAACAAATGGAGCCATTGACATAAGTGTTTCAGGTGGAACTGCGCCTTATACCTACGCATGGTCAAACGGTGGTTCAACACAGGATTTAACTTCACTTGCCGCCGGCAATTATACAGTAACAGTAACGGAAACAGGTGGTTGCACTGCAACTTATACTAATTCAATTACTGCACCTGCGGCGTGGTCTGTTACCAATACAACTACAAATGTTTTATGCCCGTGTGCTTCAACTGGTGCTGTAAATATTACGGTTTCAGGAGCTACAAGTCCATATACCTATTTATGGTCAAATAGCGCTTCTGTTGAAGATATTACTTCAGTAGTAGCAGGTACTTATACAGTGACCATTACCGATTCAAAGTCATGTACCACTACAAGGAGTTATGCAATCACCGAACCTGCACAAATTTCAATCGCTTTGAACTCGCAAACTAATGTAGCTTGTTTTAGTCAATGCAATGGTTCTGTGACTATCCAGGCATCCGGAGGGACAAGCCCTTATGATTATTCCAATAATGGTGGAGCCGCATGGCAATTTAATGATCAGGCGGCTGTTACTTATTCTGGTTTATGCGCCGGTTCCTATACCTATACTGTGCGCGATGCAAATGGGTGTCTTACTCATTAACGGCTTTACACGTATTTGCCAACATATTCTACCTTTTACATTTAAACTTTTACCTTTTAAAATAGCTTGTAAGTGTGTACCTTTGAGAAATTTTCAAGATAAATAACTATTTCTTTTATGAAAACAAGATGCTATTCTATCCTTTTAATTGCTTTTATATTTCTGCAATCTGAAAATAATTTTTGTTTTGCAGTTAGCCACCAAATAAATTCACAAAGCAGTACTGATGAAAATGCTTTGCGCCTTTTCGAAGAGAGAGGTGATAAAAATAAATTAGTCCAATGCATAACATTATTAGATTCACTCCTTGCAAAAAATGAAGATGCAGGTAATCTGGTTTTAGCTTCCAGAGCGTATCATGTGTTAGCCGATTACGAAGATGAAATAGAAAAAAAATTATACTCCTATGATAAAGGTTTCAACTATGGTGAACGTGCTTTGAAATTAATACCTTCTTTTTCAACAGCCATGAAAGACAAAAAAAAAGAGGAAGAATCCATTAAATTGTTAACCATTGAAAATATATCCCCTTTATTCTGGTCTGCCGCCAACCTAGCTCGGTGGGCTAAATACGCCTCTTTTATTAATAAAATAAAAGTAAAATCGAAAGTGAGAGCACTATGGGATAGAGTGCTTGAACTAAACCCAAATTATTTTTACGGGGGTGTCTATAGATTTTTCGGAGGGTACTATGCTTTGGTTCCTACCATTACCGGAGAACAAGACCCTGCAAAATCAAAAGAGATGTTTGAAAAAGCAATTCAGGCAGGTCCCGAATACCTTGATTCAAAAATATTATATGCAGAAATTTATTGCACTCATGCAAAAATTAAAGACAAAGCGCTTTTCGAAAAGTTACTGAATGAGGTTTTGAACGCCGATATTTCCACCCATCCTGAAATTTTTCCGGAAAATACACTTGCAAAAGCCAAAGCCAAAAAATTATTGGAGCAGGAGAAGGAATTGTTTGAATAGGGGAGGGTTTTTTTGTTAGATGTTATGTGTTTTGTGTTATATGTTATGTGTTATTTTATATTATTTGGGATGTTAGATGTTTGATATTGGATATTCGATGTTAACAGTTTAATTTCATGTTATATGAATAAATATTTCCGGTACACACTTATTATAATCCTCGCATTTTCATTTACCTCACTTTTCGCTCAAACCAAGGTGCGTTTTGGAAGTGTGATTCCGAAAGATAGTCCTTGGGAAATGGGAATAAACGACTATATTAAAGAAGTAGAATCCAAGTCGGGGAGTGCGCTTAAATTCAGAACGTATCTGGGAGGGCAGATGGGCGGCGAAGTTGAAATGATTAAAGGTCTCGCCATGGGAACCTTGGATGCAGGTGCTTTTTCCTCAGCGGCAGTGGCAGAAGCGCTTGATATTCCCGAATTTCAGGTGTTTGAACTTCCTTTTCTTTTTAACAACAACGAAGAAGTGGATTTTATCCTTGATAGAATCATGTTCGAGCCCATGGCAGAACTTCTTAAAAAAAAAGGAGTGATACTTATTATGTGGGGAACTAACGGATGGCGGGGTTTCGGCACAGTTGATAAACCGGTTAAAAAACCATCGGACCTCAAAGGACTAAAAATGCGTTCTCAGGAGGCGGATGTTTATCTGGAGTTTTACAAAGCGCTTGGCGCCACTCCCGTCCCTATTGCTACACCGGATGTGCTTGTATCTTTAAAAACGGGTATGGTGGACGGTTTTGACCAAACACCCATTTTTTCTGTCTCTGTAGGATGGGCGACAACCGTTAAATATTTTACAGTTTCAAATCACATTTACCAACCGGGGGTGATTCTGGTTTCCAAAAAATTTTATGATAAGTTAAATGAATCTTCCAAAAAAGCATGTTTGATACAGGATAAAAGAATTGAAATTTCCATTAAGTCCAGAAATTACGTGCGAAATGATAATGATGAGATTTTAAAATCCTTACAAAATGATTTCAATGTGCAGGTAAATTATCTTGATGCCCAGCAAATAAATGAATTTAAAAAATCTATTCAGAGTGTATATAAGGTAATGACTGGTAAAATAAGTGAAGACATAATGTCGCAGGTTATTAATGAGTTGAAAAAATACCGGATGAATAAGCTAAAATGATTTCAATGTCACGATTTACAGATAGCTATTTTATTATTAACCGCCGTGTCGAAAAAGTGGAGAAATTTATAGCTGTCCTGATTATTTCTCTGATTGTCCTCATTATCTTTAGTGCCACTGTAAGCCGTTATCTATTCAACGCATCACTTTTTGGGGCTGAACGAATTTCAACCTATCTCATGATTTGGCTCGGATTTTTGGGATTTCAGATTGCCACCAGCCGCATGCGGCATATTGAAGTAGGATTTATCACTCAAAAAGTTAACCCCAGAACAAGGTACATTCTCAATTTTATTTCAGAATTAGTTTCATCAATGATTTGTTTAATATTTTCTGTTCTTTCCATAAGTTTTTTATTACAAAGTTTAGAACTTGGCGATAAAGACATCGTGCTCGAAATCCCCATTTGGATTATTATTTTAATACTTCCGCTTAGCTTTTTTTTATCAGCCGTTCGGTTTTTCATTTCCTCTTTTCTATGGATAGATGTATTAAAGGGTTTGCGGAAAGAGGAAGAATTCGTGAAAAAGGAATTTTTGTGAAAATTTTGACTTACAATGAAAATCAAAGACAACATCCCAAACACCTTAACCTGTCTGAATCTTTTTTCGGGCACCATCGCCATTGTCTATACTTTTCAGGATAATTTTCAACTTGCGTTTTATTGGTTGATAGCGGCTTTGATATTTGATTTTTCAGATGGTTTTGCGGCAAGGTGGTTAAAAGTAAGTTCCCCGATTGGAAAAGAACTCGATTCGCTGGCTGACATGGTGTCATTCGGAGTTTTACCCGGGTTGGTGATATTTCAATTGTTGCAAAAAAATTCCGAATTAACAAATGGAATGGTACCTTATGTTGGATTTATAATTACTGTATTTTCAGGAATTCGACTGGCGAAATTCAATCTCGACACACGACAAACGGTTCATTTTATAGGACTTCCAACACCGGCAAATACCATTTTTATAGTGTCACTGGGCTTGGTGGCTAACACTGATAATGAAATTATCAGAAATATTACATTGAATGAAATTTTCCTTATTGCAATCACATTATTATCAAGTTACATGCTCGTATCTGAAATCGGGCTATTTTCTTTGAAATTTAAAACTTTTTCATGGAAAGAGAACAAGGTTTTGTATATATTTATGTGTTGTGTGTTGATCCTGTTCTTACTCTTCGGGCTTTATGCTTTGCCTTTGAGTATTATTTTTTATGTAGCGTATTCTATCATTTTTTTTCGCAGTGCAACGGTTGAAAAATGAAAAAAATAATATTAAATTTAATTTCTTACTTTTGCATTATGAAATATTTAGCCGAAATCAACATCTTACCCCTCAAAGAACTGCTTGACCCACAGGGAAAAGCTGTACTTTCAGGTCTCCATAATCTTGGATTTAAGGGAATTCAAGATGTAAGGGTTGGAAAAAAAATAAATATCGTTTTAGAAGCTGAAAATGAAAATTCCGCAAGGGAGCAAATAGATATTGCATGTAAAAAACTTCTTGCAAATTTAGTGATTGAGAATTATGAATTTACGATAAAACCATTTAAAACCCTATAGCAAAGTTATGAAATCACACATAAATAGAAATAAGGTTACTATTGTTGATATGAAAAACCAACCTACTGACTTTGCTTTTTGGAAAACAAAATCAGCTGTGGAACGATTGCTTGCTTTGGAATCATTGAGACAGCATTTTTTTAACTATACAGATGATACTTCACAGCGACTTCAAAGAATTTATTCAATTGTTAAACAAAAATAAAGTTGAATATCTTGTTATTGGCGGATATGCAGTTGTTTTCCATGGTTATGTGCGAGCCACAGGTGATATGGATGTATGGGTAAAAAACTCACCAATCAATGCCATCAAAGTAGTAAAATGCCTTAATGAATTTGGATTTGATTCGTTAAATATCCAAACAAAAGATGTAGAAAAAGAAAATACGATAATCCAGTTAGGTTATCCACCATGCCGGATTGATATTGTAACTACACCTGATGGAATTACTTTTGATGAATGTTATGCGCAAAGAGTAAAAATGGAATTAGAAAAGAACCTGGAGGTGAACTTTATAGACCTTGATAATTTAATCAAAAACAAAAAAGCATCCGGTAGAAATAAGGACTTAGATGATATAGAAAATCTGAAATAATAATTAACTATCATAAGTTTAACCAAAACCCAACAAAACCATGAATCTGTTTGAGAAGCACCAACCAGAATTAATGAAAGCCATATCGGCAGTTCATAAACGCGAATTTTACGCTCATTTTCCAGAAATGCCCTCAGCCAGCAACTACGGAGAATCAGCTAATGATTCCGGCAAAGCAAATTTTACAGCAATGCTTTCAAAAAACTTTGAAGGTCTATTGCAAAGCGGACAAAAAAAGTTTGCGGGAGAAGAACAATCTCCTTATACCTTGAAACCGCTTGGAGTTAATTACCCTGTAAACGAACCACAGGAAATTATTTCCTATTCTGAGAAAGCGTTTTTGCAATGGAAGAATACTTCCCCAGCAGACCGCGCTGGCATTTTAATGGAGGCATTGGAAAAAATAAAACATAAATTTTTTGAAATTGCTTACTCAACCATGCATACCACCGGGCAGGCGTTTATGATGTCGTTTCAGGCATCAGGTCCCCATGCAAATGACAGAGCACTCGAAGCCATTGCGTTAGGATATGAAGAGCAAACCCGTTTTCCCGATAATGCCATCTGGGATAAACCCATGGGAAAAATTAATGTGACTTTGAAAAAGAAATGGAAAATCATACCAAGAGGAATTGGATTAGTTATCGGTTGTTCAACCTTTCCGGTATGGAACTCAGTCCCCGGAATTTTTGCCAATCTGATCACAGGGAATTCCACCATTGTAAAACCTCATCCTGCATCCGTATTACCGATAGCCATTGTAGTTATTGAAATACAAAAAACGTTGGCGGATAACGGGTTTAATCCGGATATATGTTTTCTTACTTCAGATACATCTGAAAATCTTATTTCTAAAAAACTGTGTGAAAATCCATCTGTGAAGTTAATTGATTTTACAGGCGGACCTGTATTCGGCGAATATGTGGAGTCGCTCAAAAATAAAATTATTTTTACTGAAAAAGCAGGTGTAAATTCTGCAATTATTGATAGTGTAAATGACCTGAATCTTGTGATGCAGAATCTGGCATTTTCGCTCTCACTTTACTCCGGACAAATGTGCACTGCACCGCAAAATATTTTTATTCCTGAAGAGGGTGTTAATAATAACGGAAAAAAAATAAGTTACGCCGAAACAGTGACATCGTTGATAAACAGTATTAAAGGTTTAACCACCCATCCCAAAATGGGTTTTGCTACCTTGGGGGCTGTTCAAAATGAAAACATACTTAATCGGATAAAAGAAGCAACCGATACGGGACTAAAGATTTTGTTAAATTCAGAGAAAGTAACGAATCCGGAGTTTCCGGAGTCAAGAACAGTGTCACCGGTATTGCTGGAAGCGGATGCGAATAAAGATAAAGAAATTTTCAGTAAGGAATGGTTTGGACCGATTTCGATGGTAGTCAAAACAAAAAATTCGGAGGAATCTATAGAACTTGCAAAAGAGCTTTCTTTCAAAAAAGGAGCATTATCCTGCGCCGCATATTCAACTGACAACTCGATGATAGAAAAAATTGAGACAGAAATGACATCCGCAGGCGCACCTGTTTCATTCAATTTGACGGGACCCATCTGGGTAAACCAGCATGCAGGATTTTCTGATTTTCATGTGACCGGGTGCAATCCGGCAGGAAATGCCTCATTTACAAATCCGGAGTTTATTTTGAAGAGATTTTCGCTTGTGGGAGTACGGATACCTGCATGAACTTTTGAATTGATTTTGTTACTGTTCAGTACCAACGCAATTAACCATAAATTGAATAAGAAAAAAATTTTTAGCCACTGATTACACGGATTAAAAATGTTATTAAAATTTTTTATAACATTAATCCGTGTAATCAGTGGCTAATTTGTATTTTTTCATCTTGGACTGAACAGTTACGATTTCTCATAATTTTTTTTAGATAACTCATGAATAAAACCGCCATCTTCCCCGGCTCCTTTGACCCTTTCACAAAAGGTCATTTTAATGTGGTCATGAGGGCTTTACATGTATTTGATAAGATAATCATTGCCATTGGTGAAAACACTGCTAAAACAAGATGTTTTCCGGTTGAAAAAAGCATGATAGAAATACGGAATGTTTTTAGAAGGAATAGAAAGATTTCAGTAGAATCCTATCAAAATTTAACAGTAGATTTTATGAAGAAAAAGAAAATCAAGTTTATGATACGAGGACTGAGGAATACAACGGATTTTGAATTTGAAAAATCAGTGTCACAAATGAATAAAATTCTCTATCCCGAAATAGAAACGATTTTTATAATTACGGATCCCACTCTGGCACAAATCAGCTCTACGATTGTGAGGGATATTTATAATAATGGAGGAGATATAAAAGAATTTTTACCTTCCTGATACCTTTAGTACTCCTGTTTTTTCTGTCACTTAGGTTTAAGTATCTCTCGCGCGTGCTTTACTACATACTTAAACCAGATAGAGATTTTTACCTTACTAATACCGATAGTACTCCGGCTTAAACGGACCCTTTACTTTTACCCCGATGTAGTCGGCTTGTTCAGTAGTAAGTTCTTCAAGGTCAACTCCTAATTTTGCGAGATGCAAACGTGCCACTTTTTCATCAAGGATTTTAGGAAGCATGTAAACCCTGTTCTCATATTTTTTAGGATTAGTCCATAATTCAATCTGAGCAAGGGTTTGGTTAGTAAACGAATTCGACATGACAAAGGAAGGATGTCCGGTGGCACAACCCAGATTCACTAATCTCCCTTCGGCGAGCACAATTATTTCTTTACCTTCAATAGTGAAAATATCAACCTGTGGTTTGACATTTCTTTTTGACTTTCCGTAATTTTTTTCAAGCCACGCCATATCAATTTCAGTATCAAAATGTCCGATGTTACAAACAATGGCTTTGTCTTTCATACTTCTGAAATGTCTTTCAGAAATAATATCTTTATTTCCGGTTGCAGTCACAAAAATGTCACCGATTTTAGCGGCATTATCCATTTTCATTATTTGAAAACCTTCCATGGCGGCTTGTAACGCACAGATCGGGTCAATTTCTGTAATAATTACACGAGCACCCATTCCAAGCATTGACTTAGCGGATCCTTTACCTACATCCCCATAACCGGCAACGACCACAATTTTTCCAGCTACCATCACATCGGTGGCGCGCTTAATCCCATCGGCTAACGATTCACGACAACCATAAAGATTATCAAATTTTGATTTGGTCACCGAATCATTAACATTGATTGCGGGCATGGGTAATGTGCCTTTTGCCACTCTTTCATAAAGACGATGAACCCCAGTGGTGGTTTCTTCAGTAATTCCTTTTACTTCCGGAATCAGTTGAGGATATTTGTCTAACACCATGTTGGTGAGGTCCCCGCCATCATCCAGAATCATATTTAATGGTTTACGTTCTTTTCCAAAGTACAACGTTTGTTCGATGCACCAGTCAAACTCTTCTGCATTCATACCTTTCCAGGCATAGACAGAAAAACCGGCTTCAGCAATAGCGGCGGCGGCATGGTCCTGGGTTGAGAAAATATTACATGACGACCAATTTACTTCGGCTCCCAGCTCTTTAAGGGTTTCAATAAGAACAGCCGCTTGAATAGTCATGTGAAGACAACCGGCAATTCTTGCTCCTTTTAAAGGTTGAGTTTTTTTGTATTCAGCTCTCAATGCCATTAACCCGGGCATTTCTGCCTCAGCTAAATGTATTTCTTCACGACCCCAACGTGCAAGAGTCATGTCTTTTACTTTATGTTGCAAATAGGTTTCTACCATGATTTTAAGTATTTTTGATTTTAATTTTGAAGTGCAAAGATAGTAAAAATTTTTTGTAAAAAAAAAGACACCAAATCATGAACCCCTGGTTTTTTATTTCAAACCGAATCGGACGCAAAAGTGACAAGACCTTTTCACGCACCATTTTAACCATCGCTACCTGGGGGTTAAGCATTGGATTAGCTGTAATGATAATAGCTACATCCGTATTATTTGGTTTTCAACAAAAAATCAAGGATAAGATTTTTACGTTCACCTCGCACCTTACCATAAAAAAATTTTCAAACAATGAAAGTTACGAAGAGCCCCCTTTTTCAATAAATTATCTTAGTCAGAAAAGTCATTTTAATAAGAAAAGTATTGCTAATATTCAGCCCTATATTTATAAGACCTCCTTAATGAAAACAAATGAAGGAGTGCTTGGTGTTATCATCAAAGGGGTGGACAAAAATTTTAAAAAAAATTCCTGGAAAGAGTATATGATGAGTGGCACTATCCCGGATTTTGGGGACTCGCTCTCGGAAAGGGATGTAATGATAAGCAAAAAAATCGCTGATAAACTTAAAATTAAATCAAAGGATGAATGTTTATTGTATTTTGCGCAAAACCCTCCAAAATACAGGAAGGTAAAAGTAAGCGGAATATTTGAATCGGGCATGGAAGAGTTTGATGATTTTATGATAATTGGAGGAAGAAGGTTAATTAATTCAGTAAACGGAACATCGCAGGATAATATCGGTGGGATTGAAATATGGCTGAAAGACGAAAGGAAAATTGGAAGCGTGTATGAAGAATTGTCATCACATTTACCATACGATTTGCAGATATTGACAGTTTATGATTTGTTCGGTCATTTATTTGACTGGTTAAAACTTCTCGACAGGAATGTAATCATTATTATAACATTAGTTTTGTGGGTAGCCGGTTTTAATTTAATTTCTGCATTGCTGTTTTTAATTCTTGAAAAAATGAAAATGATAGCCATCTTAAAAACAATTGGCGCTACCAACAGGCAGATTATGAAACTCTTTCTTTATTTGGGCGCTGGTATTATTACTAAAGGATTAATATGGGGTAATTTAATTGGCATTGGCGTTTCATTAATCCAATATTATTTTAAAGTCATTCCACTTCAACCCGAAAATTATTACATGAATCATGTGCCTGTTTTGTTGAATGTGCCGGTTATAATTCTTTTAAATGCCGGTACCCTTTTGCTCACGTTGTTAATGCTTGTAATTCCTGGATACATTGCATCACAATTCAAACCCGTTACTATTTTAAAATCAGATTAAATTTTATGATTTTTAATTACTGTTCAGTACCCACGCAATTAACCATTAATTGAATAAGAAAAAAATTTTAGCCACGGATTACACTGATTAAAAATGGTATTAAGATTTATTGTAACATTAATCCGTGTAATCCGTGGCTAAATTTTATTTTTTCATTTTGGACTGAACAGTTATGATTTTTATAAAAAATTGTATATTTAGGGTTTTTGACAAACTAAGTTTTCTAATGGATTTAAAGCTAAACTGTAAATTTCTTGTTTATTCTCTTATATTAATTGGGATACTATTCCCATCGTGTCAGGATAAATCATCTTCCGTGCGGGAAGTTTCATCGAACCTTAAAAAAACTGTAAAGAAGCAAAAATTTGAAATAGTGGATGGAGATACCATTAATCTGCTTGATGAAGAAGGTCTAAAACAGGGTAGTTGGAAAACGTACTATAAAAATGGAATGATTAAAGACGATTATTATTATCTCAATGGGATTTTACATGGAAAATTCTCAGGATATTTTGCAAGTGGGAAGATACGGGAAGAAGGAGGTTTTCAAAAAAACAAGCGGGAAGGCGTTTGGAAAAAATATTTTGAAAATGGAACTATTTATCAATCAGGAATTTTCAGAGAAGATAAACGTGACAGTGTTTGGAGCAGTTTTTTCGAAAATGGAAATATTTACAGTCAGGAATCCTACCTGAATGGAATTCTTAATGGAAACAGTAATCATTATTTTTACTTGGCTAAGAATAGGGTTTTTTATATCAGCGTATATAAGAATGATTTAAAAGATGGGGTTCATGTATCCTACTGGGAAAATGGGAAAATAGAAAAAGAAGGAAGGTATAAAGATAACTTGAAAAGCGGCTTATGGAAATTTTATTATCGTACAGGCCAGTTATTATCTTCCGGTTGGTTTAAAAATGATACAAGAGATAGTACTTGGAAATTCTATCGCAAAAACGGTATTCTTGAAACGGAAGGTAATTATTTTGAAGGACGCAAGGATAGTTTATGGACTGTTTTCTGGGATAATGGAAATGTAAAAAAATCCGGAACTTACCAATCAGGAATAAAAGATGGGATTTGGAAATATTTTTGGGCAAATGGCAATCCTGAATCGGATGGTATATTCAGAGATGCTATAAAAAAGGGCTTATGGAAAACGTATTGGGAAAACGGAAAACTTAAAAATGAAGATATCTATAAAGAAGGAAAAATAGAAGGTTTCCGGAAATTTTACTATGAAAACGGGAAATTGGAAAAAGAAGGTAATTGGATAGCAGGCAAGGAACAAGGACTCTGGAAGTTTTATTATAAAAGCGAGGACTTGGAGCAAGAAGTGGTTTTTAATAATGGTTTATACTGGAATATTCAGAATACGTATGACCGTCAGGGAAAAATAGTAGATAGTGGCACACTGAAAAATGGCGCCGGCACTATTAACCGGTATTATCCCACGGGAAATATCAAAAAAACAACTGTTTACAAAAATGGGAAGAAAAACGGAATTGAAAAAAATTTTAACATAAATGGAGATGTTTCAGAAACAAGATACTATGTTGAAAACAGAGAAACCAAAATTGAGAGTAATCCTTTGTAATACACCCACGCTGAATCAGTTTGCGGAAATTAACAGGTAAAAAGGTATATGGGTATAAGGTATAAAGGGAATGTATCTTTTGTCACTCCTTATACCCTATACCCTTATACCCTATACCTCTTTTCTTTTAGTTTAACTTACCTTAATTTTTCAGCAAGCAAAGTGAATTCGAGAGCAGGGGATGTTTTATCATATAATATATGATACACTGCCTGTGCTATCGGTAAATCTGCTTTATATTTTTGATTTAGTTGATAAATACACCGGGTTCCGTAATAACCCTCAGCAATCATATTCATTTCAAGTAACGCCGATTTAACAGAATATCCTTTCCCAATCATGTTACCCAGCGTCCGGTTCCGGCTAAATTGGGAATAGGCAGTGACTAACAAATCGCCAAGATAAGAGGAATCATTTATATCGCGTTTTATAGGATGAACTATATCTATAAATCTTTTTATTTCCTGAATGGCATTTGAAATCAGCACGGCTTGGTAATTATCGCCGTAGTGCAGTCCATGAGCAATCCCACTGGCAATAGCATAAATATTTTTTAATACAGCGGCGTATTCCGTTCCATAAATATCATTTGAATTTTGCGTGCGTATGTACTTGCAGTTAAGATGATTTGAAAAATCAACAGCGTTTTCAATTTTCTGGCATGAAATCGTAAGATACGATAACTTTTCAAGTGCGACCTCTTCGGCGTGACAAGGTCCGGTGATCACTAATAAATCAGAAAAAGGAATCTGGTAAATTTCATGCAGGAACTCGCAGATTAACTGATTGCTTTCCGGAATGATCCCTTTAATGGCGCTGATTATTTTTTTATTTTTAAGAAGATTTTCATCCAGATCTGCCAGTGAATTTTTTAAAAAAGCTGAAGGAATAGCCATCAGAACATAATCAGTTCCGTCAATAGCTTTATTAATTTCAGATGTAATTTCAACCTTATCGGGATTAATCAAGACATCGCTCAGGTAGTTGGGATTTCTTTTATTCTGGCAAATAAAATCCGCATTTTCTTTATTTCTTACCCACCATCTTATGGAAATATCTTTCTCAGAAAGTATTTTCACAAGTGCGGTCGCCCAACTTCCTCCACCCAGAATAGTTATTTTAGTTTTGTTCATATAACGTACATTATATTACGCCCTTTCAGGGCTTAAAAATTAATATTACCAAATATGCTACAAATTTATGTTTTAGTATGACAAAAGTGATTTTCTATCTACTATTTTCTATCTCCTATTTCCTATCTTCTATTTTCTATCTTCTATTTCCTATCTTCTATTTTCTATCTTCTATTTTCTACCTTCTATTTCCCCCCTTTCCCTTTCTTCTCTTTTTCCTTCACCATCGTTCCATTTTTAAGTACCTTTGCAATTACATTATACGGTCCTTCAACTATAGACATTCCTTCCTTCAACCCCGAGAGAATTTCAATATTATTATCATCGCTAATGCCGGTTTTAACTTCCTGTACGTTAGCTTTCCCGTTTTCATTAACAAAAACGATTTCAATTACCTCATCTTTTCCCTTTTTATCTTTTTCTGCATTGGGTTTTTCATTTGCCTTCTCAGACACTTGCCTTGACTCTTTTTCTTCTTCTTCCATCAGTTCATCTTTGCTACGAATGGTGACAGAAGTAACCGGAACAGACAAAACCTGATGTTTTCTTTCTGTTACAATTTCCACAGATGCAGTCATCCCCGGGCGGAAAGGGGAGGGGAACTTCAATTCATTTTTTAATAAATGAAAATAGGACTCTCTCAAAATCCTGATTTTAACTTCAAAGTCGGTAACCTGGTCAAGATTCATGGTTTCGTTGGCTGTGCTTGAAATCTGTGTCACCACCCCTTTAAATTTTTCTTTCTGATGTGTATAAGAATCCACTTCGATGGATGCAGTGTCACCGGGTGACACTCGTATGATATCATTCTCGTTGACATTCACCCTCACTTCCATTGTATTCAGGTTTGCAATCCGCATGAGTTCGGTTCCCGACATTTGCAAAGTCCCCACGACACGTTCCCCTTTTTCAACATTCAATTTCGAAATAATTCCTATAACCGGAGAAAGAATAGTGGTTTTTGCAAGATTTTCCTTCGCTTCTTTTACAGTTGCCAATGCGCTGTTTACTTCATACTCAGCGGCTATCACTGCCTCTTTTGCGGCGTTTAATTCATGTTTTGAAATTTCATAAGCCGCTTTACTCGCTTCAAATTCTGATTCAGAGATTACCTTTTGATCATACAAGGAAATATTTCTTTTATGGGCGAGGTCCGTTTTAATAAAGTTTGCCTCATTTTGCGATTTTCTTGCCTTTGCCTGGGCTAATTGTGCCTTAATGGAATTTAAAGCCGATTCGGCTCTGTCAACAGCCGAAATATAATTATCCGGCTTAATTTTAGCCAATATCATCCCCGCTTTTACAGAATCACCTTCCGCTACCGGAAGTTCTACAATTTCTCCTGAAACATCGGAACTGATTTTCACTTCCATTTCCGGATGTATCTTGCCTGAAGCAGAAACAACTTCTGTAATGTCAGCTCTTTTTACTTTGCCGAAAATCACCATAGGTGGATTTTCTTTGAATTTTTCACGTAAAAAAATTCCAATTCCAGCAAGTACTAATACTCCTATAATTATATATAAAGTACGGTTATTGTTTTTGTTTGCCATAATATAATGATTTACAAATTACGATTTACAATTCCTTCGTTTGTGAAGACATAAACGAAGGCAATAAATTACGTACAGACGGGTTTTAAACCCGTCTCTACCTAATTACCAATTTCAATATTTTTCCCCGAATAAAAATCAAGAATTTTCATTTTAAACACATAATCATATTTTGCCTGAAGATATTCCGTTTCCGATTTATGAAATCTGTTTTTCAAATCATTATATTCGAATGAAGGAATTGAACCTGCTGAATATTTTTTTTCGGCATATTGGAATGATGTCTTCTGGGAATTTACGCTTTTCTCTGCGGCTTGATATTTTTTAAAAGCCGCCAACGCATCTGCATACGCATTCTGAATATTGTTTTTAAGTTTTTTCTTTGCATCTGTAAACGCATAATCATTTGCCATGACGCCGATTTTTGCTCTTGAAATGGCATGGTTTACCATGTAACCGTTAAATAATTTTACATTTAATGAGAATCCAAAATTCTGATTAAAATTATTATCAAATTGAGTGTTGAACGGAACTTTTTCACCGGTAAAAAAATCTTTGGTAAGTGAAAAATAACGGCTTGACATTCCCCCATTCATGTTTAAAGTTGGATACCTGGAGCTTTGTGCCACTTTTAATGCATGACGGCTGGCTAGTAATGTTTGTTCTGCCCCTTTTATTTCAGGCATATTTTCCAATGCTTTATAGTAGATATCTGTGACCGACAGCAGGTTATTGCTTTCAGGATCCAGAAGTGCAGGTCTTTTAATATCAAATTCCATTAAATCATCCAGATCAAGTAACTGACGCATGGTTAATATACTTAAATCAAGCTGGTTTTGCTTGGTTACTAATTCCAATTCTTCAGCGGCAATTTGCGATTGAACATTGAGTAAATTTCCTTCCGAAATAGTGCCGGCAGTAAATAATATCCGGTTCTTTTGTTCCAGTTCTTTCGTAATTTGTAATTGTTCATCAGCAATTTTGACCTGGTCTTTGTAAAAAAGAATCTGAAGAAAAATCATAGCCAGGTTAAGTGTAATATCATTTTTAGCTTTTTGATATTCAAAACCTGCCGCCTTGACTTCCGCAAGATTTTGCTTGATGGTTTGTAATTTACTGAACCCTTCAAACAGTGTCACTTCAGACCCGGCAAAATAATTTCCGGATTCTGAATTCTGATTAACATATTCATAACTGGTCTCATCAATATTTCTTCCGTAATTAAAATTATGCGATGCGTTGGCATTTAAACTGGGAATCAGCGCCATCTGGCTTTGAGTCAAATTTAATTTTTTAGTTAATTGATTCAATTGACTTTGCCTGACGGTTATATTATGATTCAACGCATAATTAACACAATCTTCAAAAGTCCAGGGATTTCCGGGAGCGGGTTGAGCTGTTACCTTTAAGTTAGCTGATAGAGAAAAAAATAATAGTAAAAAAAATGTAGCTATTCTCAAAATTGAATTTATGTGAAAAGTTAATGACATTAAAATCGTAATTCTATTTATCTTAAACTATGCACCACGAGCCCGCTTCTGAGTTTCGGTTCAAACCAGGTTGTTTTTGGTGGCATTATATTGCCGGTATCAGCCACTTTGAATAAATCATTGATTGATACAGGGTATAATGCAAAAGCCACTTTCATTTCTCCGCTGTCCACTCTCCTTGAGAGTTCTCCAAGTCCACGGATTCCCCCTACAAAATCAATCCTTTTATCGGTACGCTGGTCTAAGATTCCAAGTATGGGCTCAAACAGATTCTTTTGAAGAATAGACACATCAAGACTTTCAATAGGATGTTCTTTGGGAAATGTTCCTGTTTTAGCTGTCAGAGAGTACCAGATTCCGTCAAGGTACATGCTGAAATTATGTTTCTCCAAAGGGGCAAACTCTTCCTTACCGCCTAATTTTACAACGTTGAATGATTCGGAAATTTTCGCCAAAAAATTCTCATGACTTAATCCATTCAGGTCTTTAACCAAGCGGTTATAATCTAAGATTTTTAACTGACTTGCCGGGAAAACAACCGCCATAAAAAAATTATATTCTTCAGTTCCGGTATGATTTTTATTTGCTTCGCGCAGTTCCTTTCCTACTAAAGCGGCGGCGGCAGTACGGTGATGCCCGTCAGCTACATACAAGTAAGGAATTTTTTTGAATTGTTCCGTAATTTGAAAAATAGTATGATTGTCATTTACTAACCATAAAGTATGCTGAATTCCATCGGCGGTTATAAAATCATATTCCGGTTTTTCCCTTGTGATTCTGTCTGTAATAAAATCAATCGTAGGATCATCTCTGTAGGCAAAAAATACGGGTTCTGCATTAATTTCACTTACGCGCACATGATTTTTCCGGTCGTTTTCTTTAACAGGTCTTGTTAATTCGTGCTTTTTTATTTTGTCATTCATATAATCATCTACGGAGGCACATCCTACAATACCTGTTTGTGTTCTGCCATTCATTGTAAGCTGGTAAATGTAAAAATAAGGAGCAGGGTCTTTTGTAAAAACTCCGCTTTTCACTAATTTTTTAAAATTTTTTTTGCCCGTTTGATAAATTAATGAGGAATAGGGGTCAGTTCCGTGAGGCCAATCAATTTCAGGTTTTATCACATGGTAAAACGAAAGCGAGTTGTCACCTGCTTCGATTCTGGCTTCTTCAGAATCAAGCACGTCATAAGGTCTGCAAGCAACCTGGCTTACTTTATCAGCCGAAGGGCGAAGACCGCAAAAGGGGTTAAGAATAGCCATATAATTAAAATTTAAAAAAATTTTCAAATCAACCCTTTCCCTCTGAAAAAATCAATTACCTGTGAGGCGAGTTGTGTACCCACACGCTGTTGTGCTTCCACGGTGGAAGCGCCTGTATGGGGCGTTAAAGATACAGCAGAATGAGATAATAATTCAAGATTGTCGGTGGGTTCCGATTCGTAAACATCTACGGCGGCATACGCAATTTTATTAGTATTGAGCGCAGAGAGCAGTGCTTTTTCATCCACGACTCCTCCGCGTGAACAATTAATCAGACCGGTGCCGGGTTTCATCATTTCAAATTCTTTAGAGGAAATAATGGGTTTATCCCCTTTTTTAAATGGGACATGTATAGAGATAAAATCTGAATTTTCGAGTACGTGTTCAAAAGTGGTGGCTTTCACTTTAAACTCAAGGTTAATGTTCACATCATTTTGAGCGAAGTCAACTTTCAAACTGAATTCTCTATCGGTTCTGTTATGCAGGATGACTTTCATTCCCAGCCGGAAAGCAATCCGGGCGGTTTCCTGACCTATTCTCCCAAAACCAATAATTCCCATGGTTTTTCCCCGTAATTCTTTGCCGGCGCTGTATTTTTTCTTGAGTTCTTCAAATTTATTAATTCCAACAGCCGGCATTTCTCGATTTGATTGATGAAGAAAACGCGCCATACCAAACGTATGCGCAATAACAAGCTCGGCAACCGATAGGGTAGAGGCATCGGGAGTATTGATTACAGCAATTCCTTTAGCGCGGGCGTATTCAACATCTATATTATCTAATCCTACACCACCTCTGCCAATCAGTTTTAAATTAACTCCGGCATCAATTTCCGTTTTTTTCACTTTCGTAGCGCTTCGTACTAAAATGGCAGAGTAATTCTGAATTTTTCCCGCAAGTTCCTGCTGAGGGATTTTATTCATATCAAGCGTAAAACCTGCTTTTTCAAGCATTGATTTTGCTTCTTTGTCGATTCCGTCGTTGATGAGGATATTCATTTGTTGAAAGGTTAATTGATTAGGGCGTAAATATCCTGTAAATTTGGATAATTTGTTAAGGGTATAGGGACTAAACCTTTATATCTCATACTGACTAATTCTTTTTTTGATGTGCTGGAAAATAATTAATTTCGCCAATTCAATTACAAATTCAATCCCTTTAGGGACGGAATATCGGTAGAAAAGACATTGCACCAAACCTAAGTCCCTTTAGGGACGGAATATCGGTAGAAAAGTCATAGCACCAAATCTAAGTCCCTTTAGGGACGGAATATTAAGAACATGGCTAATACCTATACACAAATACACATTCATACGGTTTTCACAGTACAAAACCGCGAATGTCTCGTCCTGATATAGGTTTACAATAAATTTGTAGACAAATGGGACAGACAAGCAATAAAAAATATTCACCGGCTGCTTTGCCGACACAAATAAATTCTCTATCATTGGACAATTATTTCTTCATGTTTCTAATAAGAAACAAAATCTGCTGTAAACTCTTGTGAAACCACGTAGGTAGCCAACAACAAGCCATTCGTGCATGGGGCTTGCAAAAACCACAAGATTTATCGGTAATAAAACAACCTGTTTTGGTCGTGAACGGTGATAGCGACAAAATGGTGCCAAGCAGTAACACAACGGAATTGAAAAACCGTATTCCTAATTCTGAAATCATCATTTATAAAGATGCAGGTCATGGTGGTATATTTCAGTATAACGAGGAGTTTGTGAAAAGTGCATTGAAATTTCTTGAACAATAAACAAATGGACAATCAAAGATTAAAACACCTTCAAAGCTTTATAGGTAAACACTTTACGGGAAGCCCTTCGCCTTTTGCTCGTTGGCTAAACGGAAAAGTAATTTCTGTAGAAGAAAAATCAGTTGAATTCCAATTCTTAGTAAGAAAGGATATGACTAATCCCGTTGGGATGCTACATGGAGGAGTAATCTCGGGAATGATAGACGATTGTGTGGGAGTAAATTTTTTCATACTTGCTTTGGAATATTTTTATCCGACTGTTAATCTTAATGTTGAGTTTTTCAGTCCTGCATCTGAAGGAGAAACGGTTATTGTAAAAACGCAAGTAATAAAGCAAGGCAAAACTATTATCAATATTAAGGCTGATGTGATTAATGAAAATACCAAAAAACTTGTTGCGCAGGCAACTTCCAATTTAGTAGTCAGTAATATAAAAATGTCAATATAGAATGAAACAAAAAATAGCATTTGCCCTGATAATGGGAAGTATAACGACAGCCATTATTTCCTTTGCTCTAATTCTTATAAATGTTGATTTTTCTGAAAAGTTTTTGGGGATATGGTTAAAATCTTGGGGGATTGCCTATTTAGTGGTTATTCCCGCAATTCTAATTATCAGTCCAATAATTCAAAAACTTGTAGATAAAATATTTGCAGATAAGTAAGTTCAAACCTGAGAGAAGAAAGACAGCCACCGCACCAAAAAAATACACTCTTGCAAGCCGCTAAAGCCTACGCTGAAACCAAAGCTTGCAAGAGAGTATTTTTTTCTCCCAACCAAGAAAATTTTTTGCCCCCCCTTCTTTAAAAAGAAATTTATTTTTTCCTACCGCACGGGCATACTGCAAACTTGACACGACATTGCGTTTAATGTATATCGCTTTTAATTACCTTCGTGCAAGAATGGAAACGACACATTCTCGGACAGACAGAAAACCAGTAGCTAACAACTAAGGCTTCGTTGCGTCCATAGGACAAGCTATGAAGCCACTGTTGCACTAAATCTTCCTCTGAGGAAGTTTTTTTCCCTTTTGAATGTTGAGTTTTGTTTCTCAATGGGGATTTCATTAAAAAGGTAGAGTGGTTTTATTTATAAAAATGTGTACAAGAAGTTCCCGAGAGAATTAATTTTTTTATTTTCCAAATTTTTGAAATCCTTAAAAGCAAAATACGACCTCCGGTTGATACCAAATTTTTAATTTTCATTCCGTTCAATTTTTATGTACCTTTCGTATATCGCTTCTATGCTATCCGATTTTAATGTATTTTTGCTATTTAAAGGTAGTTTTTAGACGGACTGACGTTAGCTGTAATTTTTCAAGACCTATTTAATGGACTACAGAGACCCTTCTTCCATACCACTTCCAACAACAGATGATGATTTTGAACGTCTTTGTCTTTTGATTGCCCGTGATAAGTATGGAGCCGAATATTATCGTTATGGAAGAAGGGGGCAAAAGCAATACGGTATTGATATTTATTCAACTTATTACGATGGAAGATATTTACAGTGTAAGTTATGCAAAAAAGAAGTGCCTAGTGCTATTCTAATTTCACAACTTAAAAATGATTTAGCTCAAGCTGTAGAAAAATTTCCTGATCTAAAACAATTTATTTTCGCTGTTAGCATTGAGACCAGTCCTGAGATTCAAAATACCTGCAAAACGCTTAGTGCCGCTAATATAATTGTTACACCTTGGTTTTGGAATCAAATGCAAGAGGACATTGCCCGCTCAAAATGGTTACTTCGCTATTATCTGAATTACATTCCAGGTGCACAATGGATTTATGATGATTTTATTCAGGCAGAACTAATGAAGGGAAACAATGAAAATTGGCAACCACTCAACTTTTATTCAGGTAATTATTTTACTCAATGGTATGGAATCATAAAAAAATGGGACGCTCAGAGAGAACATTACTCAAATATTTGTCAAGAAATCAATAACTCTTTTTCCATCCCTTTTAATGATAATCCAATAGCTACTATAGTTCGCGGAGATGGAGGAAGCGGTAAATCAGTTTTACTCAGAAGAATTGCACATGACTTAAGAAATCAATTTACAGTTTATTGGATTGCAGATAATGCAGAAGATTTTCTCAAAAATGAATGGCTATATGATATAGAAAATAATCCAAATGAAAAATATCTTCTTGTCCTTGAGGATTGGTATAGAAATTTCTCAAAAACCAATGATCGAATTACAGCAAAAACTTTGTTGCAAAAGGTAAAAACGAAATCCAATGTAAGACTGTTAATTGGGGACAGATATTCCAATCAAAGCTACTACCCTGTTTCGGAAAGAGTAACACATGATTTAACTTCTGATGAGAATGGATCACTACTTTCATTTATTATAGACCAAATTCCCAAATGGAAAAACAAATTTTCTGAAGAACAAAAAGAACGATTATTAAAAACGGGACTTTTTCAAATGCTTTTTGTTTATCAACATGCCGATGCCTCAATAATTCAAAGTAATGCTAATAATTATTTTCTTGAAATAATTCAAAGCGATTATAAACAATTATGCACAAGAGATAGTGCTTTTTATGAAGGCATTGCCCAAATATTAAACTTGTATGCTAATTTGTATTCCGAATATTCAGTAATACTGTCACCAGAAGCAATTCTTGTATTAGCAGAAACTTATTCAGGAGAAAGGAGACCTTTAGAATTAAACTCGAATAGTGCTACTTTGCTTAATGAGACCATTATTAAGCGCTATTTCTACATACGTATTAAAAAAAGTGGCGATAAACAATACTTACAAGTACGCTTCCTGCATGATACCTTGGCGGATGAAGGTTGGAAAAGTATTCAGATAAAATCATATATAAAGTACAAAATAAACTCCTCGCTATTTCAGATAATTAATTCGCTAAAAACAGAAAATACTAAAGATGATTTATCATCATTAATTCAAAGTATTTCGCCAAATAATGAGATATTGACTCAAAATCAAATTCTTTCCTTCTGCGATTTCCTCATTCAAGCAAAAACCGAATCACCCGGTTACGTTAAAATTTTATTCAAAGATGATTTTTTAGACATTTCTAATGAAAAAAGGATTGATTATATAAACAAACTCATGCAATTAGGCATATCATATGATAGAATTTGGCAACCTATCATTAATTGGATAAAAAAGCACTTAAGTCAGACAAGTGTTTTAACTATCTTAAATAATTTGGTTAAGTCTGAGATTGTTTGTAATCCAGTTCTTTCCAATTTCTATCGCATGTTAGAAAAGGATGAATTAATAAAAAGAGTTCCAAATGATTTCACGGCTGAAAAATTGTTAGTTCGCTATAATACCGAAAGTTTATTTGTTTTTATAGAAAGACTTGGCTTGCATGCAAGTATTTATCCAACAATTTGTAATTTTATTAATACCGATGGTGCTGAATATTCAAATCATATTTTTACTGCCTGTTTAAAACTAATTAAGAAGAATAGAATAGCCAGAGATGCTGCTAATAGGTTTCTTTTATTATATGATCATAGTAAATATTCTGAGTGCTTTGGAATTTGCATTAGAATTCTTAAAGATGAAGAAATTGCTAAAGAAAAAGCTCGCACGTACTTGAATTCTGTCAATCTTAAATATCAGCCTGATGTTTTTGTTAACTGTTTAATCGCCGTTAAAGGAGAACCTATTGCAAATAAAAAAGCACGCGAGCACATAAACTTATATTGTACTAAAAATTTTAATGCTGATTTTACAACATGCTTGACTGTATTGGATATTGAAGCGTTTGATATTGCATCGGAAATACTTACATCACCGCTTGGAAAATATCGAGCTCAATCTGTTTACCGTTCACTTATAATTTTTTTAAAAGTAGATAAACAGAACCCTATTATCGAGAAAATAGTAAATCAAATTTTCATAGCAAAAAATGATATTGCTTTTCCAATACCAGTATATAATTATTATCTACAAATTCTCAAAGTGTCACTTTTTGATATAAGTGTTTGGCAGAATGAAGTTGATAGATTGCTCCACAATTACAAAATTATTAATCGAAATTTATTTTATTCTTTGACAATAAGTCACATTGATAATTCTTTTCCTCTTGCTGACGCCTGCATATATATTATTCGAAATTGGCGCAATGAATTTAAGCATCCAAAAAAACGTTGGGGGTATTTTATCCGATGTTTGGCTCATCCTACTATTCAAAAACAAACCGAACTAAGAGCAGAAGTTCTTGTTTTATGTAAAGACATGGTGAATGCCTCAAACTGTCCCTTTGAATTACAAGAAAGGCTCAATTTTATAGCAAATGAAAATATATTTCCAGAGTGGAAAATGAGCGATAATGCCAATTAATTACATAAAACTACAACTAAAACAACTAAGGCTTCGTTGCGCCCATTGGACATGCAATTCAGCCACTGTTGCACTGAATCTGCCTCTGGTCGGAAGTTTTTTTTTCCCTTGATTTTTTCCCTTTTTTTCTCTATGGGGATTTCGTTAAAAAGGTGGAGTGGCTTATTTATGAAAATGTGTTCAAGAAGTACCTGAGAGAATTTATTTTTAATTTTCATTCGGTCTATTTTTTTCCCCTTCCGTATTTTGCTTCTAATACATCTGATTTTTGTGTATTTTTGCTGGTGAAAGATAGTTTTTAGATGGACTGGCGTTGGCGGTAATGGCAAAAAAGACCATGACGGTTTACAACTTGCAGACAAAGACAATCTTTTTATTGTAAATTTGACCAAAATAAAAGGCGATTGAAAACACATCATAAAATAATAAACGGTGACAGCAGGCAAATGACTGCATTGGCAGACAATTCCGTTCATTTGGTTATCACTTCACCGCCCTACTGGCAACTCAAGGACTATGGGACAGACAATCAAATCGGTTTTCACGACAGTTACGAAAGTTATATCAACAACCTCAATTTAGTTTGGAAAGAGTGTTACCGTACTCTTCACAATGGTTGCCGTTTATGCGTAAATATTGGAGATCAATTTGCTCGTGCTGTTTATTACGGACGCTACAAAGTAATTCCTATCCGAGAGGAAATTGTTAAGTTCTGCGAAAACATTGGATTTGACTATATGGGCGCTATTATATGGCAAAAAGTAACTACATCCAACACGACAGGTGGTGGTGTTCAGATGGGTTCTTATCCATATCCACGAAATGGAATTTTGAAATTGGACTACGAATTTATTTTGGTTTTCAAAAAATTGGGAGACGCGCCAAAACCGACAAATGAAAATAAACAACTTTCAAAAATGACAGCAACAGAATGGAATACATTCTTTGCAGGGCATTGGAATTTTGCAGGAGCAAGGCAAGACAATCACATTGCAATGTTTCCCGAAGAATTGCCGAGAAGATTAATAAAAATGTTTGCATTTGTTGGCGACACGGTTCTTGACCCTTTCGCAGGCAGTGGAACTACAAACCTTGCCGCAAAAAATCTTGGAAGAAATTCGGTTGGCTATGAAATCAATCCTGAATTTATTCCTGTCATAAAGCAAAAACTTTCAGCAAATCAATCCACCTATGGCGGGCACGAAACAACTTTTGAATTTATGGTGGAGAAAACCCATATAGATTTTCAAATGGAAATTCAAAAGCAACCATATATCTTCAAAGACCCTCATACACTTGACAAAAAAATAGATATTAAAAAATTACAATTCGGTTCTAAGATTGACAAAAATAGTTCGGTAGAAAGAGAAGAATTTTTTACAGTCAAAGAAATTGTCAGTCCTGAAAAAATTCGGTTAAGCAATAACCTGACTGTAAAACTTATTGGTATTAGAGAGGATAAAAAAATAAATGGGAAAGCCATTGCTTTTCTTACAAACAAAACAAAAGGCAATAGAGTTTTTCTTAAATACGACAATGTAAAATACGACAGCGAAAATAATTTACTTTGCTACTTATACCTTGAAAACCAAACTTTTATCAATGCTCATTTAATCAAAAACGGGTTAGTGCAAGTGGACAGCAAAACTGATTTTAAGTACAAACAAAAATTCATTACCCTTTTTAACGAATCCAATACCCAAATCAACATTTAAGCGATATTTAAAAGAATTCGGAAAGAAAGAGAAAGTTCTCAATTACACCTGTCAAACATATCAGTTATCTCGTCCCAATAAAGTCGGCACAGTGATGGCTCTCATTCGTGAATGTCAACCGAAATCATTTGAAGAATGGCAGAAATGGTATTTTCAAAATGCCAATACGGACGGAAAAACACCAAGTAAAATTACAAAAGAAAGTTTGGAAGAGCTTGGTGAACGGCTCTATGTAAAAATCAAAGAAATTGTAATTCCTGAATGGACAGAAGCATTTAACCAACTTACATTACAGGACTGTGTTGATTATATTTTTAATTTAACCATCAACAGAACTTATGACGGTTTCATAAGAGAGAAATCAGTTATTGAAGACAATCTTGCAAAAGAATTTCCAAATGTAAAATTTGTAGAAAGCGACCCTGAGCTTGACCACGCTGGAGACATTGATTATCTCGGTTGGGTTGGCAAAAAAGCATTTGGCATACAAATCAAACCCGTCACGGCAAAAGCAAATTTCGGTAACTATTCAGCGACAGAAAGAATGAGAGTGAGTTTTGACGAATTTACAAAAAAGTTTGGCGGAAAAGTTTTTATCGTGTTCAGCATTGATGACAAAATAAGAAACGAAGAAGTAATCGGGCAAATTGAAAATGAAATTAAACGACTTTCAAAATAGCGGACAAAAGTGCCACATACCGCTAACATATGGTTTAAAGAAATAGCTGGCTACTTGAAAATTTGACAGTTCGTAATTTTAAATTAACTTTGTGCTTTCTGACAGGGAAGTCATATTAACATCGCCACTTCTTAAACCCTCAAAACATTAGCACCAATGCAATGACGACCGTTTTTCGTACATATTTTTACAGCAAATTGACACCACAAAATCAGACAATTATTAGGTGGATAATCCTTTTCATAGCGACAATTTTTCTGCTACTTGGACAAAGAAGCAACGGACAAACAAAAAGTAATAACAACTTATTTGCATTTATTGAAAATTCATCAGATAGTTCCTCATTAAAATTTATCCAAACCTTTAAATGTATAAGCAAAAAAGGGGATGACATCGCATCACTTTATAGAGCAATCAAACAGCAAGCACATGGGAAAGGAGCAAATTGTTTTAAATTTAAAAACTTCACGTGTGACAGCATAGGGACAATGACTCTGACGCTTGACACTTATTACGGTGATGACACTTTTATTAAAAACAATTTAAATAATCACGAAAAAAATACAGTTTACATTATCAGTGACGGCAACTTTAACAATAAAACATATACTTTCAGAGCAGACAAAGTAAAACGAATAATTAAATCAGGTACATATTATAAACATACAATCAAACAAAACGAAAAAGTTAAAATTAATAAAGGCGGTTTCTTCGGGGCAACTGCAACAATTGTTTGGGAGGAAAATAAAATCTGTAAGTTTTATTCTCTTTCAGGTTTTGGACTTGCTGATGTACCTTTTGGTATTTATCCAACCCCTACTTACTACGGGAGTCCAGGAATTGGCGTTTCCTTTACAACGGGTAAACTTAAATCGGTAGACAGAAGTTTTGGGCTTTTACTAACAATGATTTTAAAGCAACATCAGTAACGAACAACAGACACGAAAGACAAAAATGCACTGATGCTAACAACTAGAGTTTCTTTGCGTCCATAGGACATGCAATTCAGCCACTGTTGCACTAAATCTTCCTCTACACTCCGACACTACAAAATTAAAAAGTGACGACCAATGATTGAAACTAGATTCACACCTTTTCCAATTTTGACAACTGACCGTTTAATTTTAAGGCAACTTGAAACAACTGATGACAAAGACATTTTTTTGCATCGTTCAGACGATAGAGTAAATAAATATCTTGAAGGGTTCAGACATACATCTATTGAGCAGACGCAAGAGTTCATTGCCAAAATACAAAAGGAAATAGTAAATAATGAATCAGTGTTATGGATAATTACTCAAAGAGGGACAAATAAATTTATCGGGACAATCTGTCTTTGGAATATTTCAAAAATAGAATGTAAAGCAGAAACAGGTTACACACTTAACCCCGACTTTCAAGGCATGGGATATATGCAAGAAGCGTTGGTAAAAGTTCTTGACTTCGGATTTAATAAAATGAAACTAAGAAAAATTGAAGCATACACTCATAAGGACAATGTTAATTCAACCAAACTTTTATTAAGAAATAAATTTAAACTGGATACAACTCGTAAAACGGGAGACAAAAGCAAAGACATTATCTTCGTTTTAACCAATGAAACAGTATAGCATGAGACGACACGGCTTCTGGCGGACACTTATAAGGTCAGATCTACAAAACTGAATGATTTAATCTTTGGACTTTAGTAAGCTTTGCTACCTCGTCTTTTCAGTTTTGCCTCCTATCCGATTTCTGTTCGTCAGTACAGACCTTTACAGTCCCGCTTATTTCAGTGCATACCTTACGGTAAATCACCTTGTCACGACATTACTGTTGGGACTAATGTTTTCCCGATACTATCGGGACGCATAATGGACATTCACCCTTTGGATTTATTTGCCATTCTGGACACACACAACGCTCTTGAATTTATTGGTATCTAAAAAAGGAGATAGTTGCTCCAAGCCCTCTAAAATGGACGAATTGTGCAAAATAGAAAATATTGACCATCGTTTAACCAAACCCAGCGCTCCAAAAACAAATGGTATGGTAGAAAGAGCAAACGGAATTATTAAATCAAACAATATCCTCAGAGAGCAATATAATAAAGGATGAAATGAATACACAACTGATGAAGTTTTTAGTGTATTATCTTCTTTACAGGAGGCACGGTAGTTTGAAAAAATAATTGAATGTGAAAACACCTTTTTAGGCAGTCAAAAAATGGTACGAACTCAATCCAGAATTGTTTTTACAAAAACCGTATAGGTTTAAAAATAAAATTTTATATTTGCAAAACAAATTTAAGACAAAGTAAGTTTGTTTAACCCAACAACCTTGTGAAACTTGACAGAAAATAAAATAATGATTGAAACAGATTTATGAACCGAAAAATATTTTTTAACAATTAAAAATCAAAATGAAATGAAAAAACAATTACTTTTTTTAAAGGCGATAATTTTGATTTTCATTGCATTCAATTCAAAAGCACAAATCACTTTTGAGAAGGCAATTTGTGATGAACAAATAATGAAAAGCGATTCCACATATCTTGCATACCAAAATGAATCACTGAATATTTTGCAAAAAATAATTTCCACAAGTGGGAAAATTAATTCGGATACTATTTATACAATTCCAGTAGCTGTTCATATTATGCATGTTGGTTCATCAGTTGGAGCCAATGAAAATATTCCCGATTTGCAGGTGATTAATGCAATAAATATTCTGAACGAAGATTATAGCAATATAAATGGAATGGGTGTTGATGCAAAAATAGAGTTTTGCTTAGCTTCAATAGACCCGTACGGAAACCCACATTCAGGAATCAATAGAGTAGACGCTTCAGGAGTGCCCGATTATGTTGCTAACGGGGTTACGGGTACTAATCTAAATCAACTTATGGCATTGACCGGCTTTTGGAGTAAAAACAACTATTTGAGTATCTGGGTTGTCAATAAATTTGCAAGCGGCTTGGCAGGGTTTTCGCAAGTAGCAAGTTTTTTAGTTGGGTATGGTGTATTTGGACTTTCAGTAAATTCTCATGTCGCTACGCATGAAATGGGGCATGCTTTAGGATTATTTCATACTTTTGAGGGAGATTTAGGTGGAACTACTTGTCCGGTCGGCAATCAATGTGGCAGTGATTTAGGTGATTGTTGTGGCGATACGCCACCCCATAAAAGAAGCTCCGTCTATTGTGATTCATCGGGCACTAATGCTTGTGATGGTAGTTCTTCTAATAATTTATTTGTCCATAATTATATGGACTATTCATCTGACGATTGTAAGAATCAATTTACCAATGAGCAAATAATGCGCATCCGTGCAAACATAGGACCGGGAGGAAGACAATATTTATCCAATTATCCAACTGCATCAAATCTAAATCTTACTGGTTGTGTAGGTAGCAATAAACCCATTGCTCAAATAGGAAATGTTAATAACACTTCATTTTGTGTAGGCACTCCAATACAGTTTATAGATTCAAGTTTATGGGCAACTTCATGGGAATGGGATGTTGATAACAATGGAATAGTAGATTATACAAACCGGAATCCTAATCATACTTATTCTTCCTCCGGAATTTATTCAGTCAAATTAAAAATCAGCAATAACAATTGGAGTGATTCAATCATCAAAACCAATTTCCTTACTCTTTACGATGCACCCTTGCCAGCATGCACAGTTTATGCAAAAAATTTATCCAATAACTATGGAATAGGAATTCGCAATATCGTTTTCAATACTATTAATAATACTACCGATGTAGCCAAGAATGATGGTGGATATAAGGATTTCACTTGTACTAAAATGACCACTCTGGATACGGGGGTTAGCTATCCGATTTCTATAACAACAGGTAGGATAGGCACTACTCTAAAAGAAGATGTAAAAGTTTTTATCGATTATGACAATGATGGAGTGCTTGAAATAACAGAATTAGTTTTTTTTACCAATGATTCCCTTGTTTATCACTCTGGGATAATTACTATCCCTTCATCAGGAACTGCATTAAATACTCCAATAAGAATGAGGGCTATTTCAGATCTTTTTACATATAGTATTCTCGGTTCTTGCGATAGTGTCAAGTATGGACAAGCAGAGGATTATACTATCATAATAAACGGATTAGGGGCCGGAATTTCTAATATGTTCTTTTCCGGTTTCGTTAATATATACCCCAACCCCGCCACCTCACTTCTCAATATTGACTTTAATAATCTGCAACCCGATGAAGTCACCCTCACCAACATTCTCGGTCAGCAGGTATTCAGCACCACCGGAATAAAAAACAATCACTTGACGGTGGAAGTGAAAGATTTTGCGAAAGGAATTTATTTTTACCGGGTGAAGAAAGAGAAGCAGATAATAGCAATAGGGAAATTGATAGTGAGTGAGTAAGTTTTTGAATTCATCATTTATTTTTTTTTGGGTGGAAAAATTTGGCTCTTTCCGATTTTTTGAGCGTTGCAAAAATCGGAATGTGCCAAATGAGCGAGAGAAAAAAAAAATTTCAAAAATGCTAAGCGTGGGTTTATTCTTTTTTTGTTTTTGTTTCCCGTGTCAAACCGCTATAAAAGTGTCAACTTTTTTCAGGACGAGACACTACATACTGCTTCTGACAATTACAACTACAGCATTTGGACAAATTCCTTTAAATCCCGGGGTTGACACGACAGATAAAGAGTTAAAAGCGGTTTATACTCTTTGGACAAATTATCTTATTTCAAAACCAAACAAAGACAACATTAAAAACAGTCCTTACTGGGCTGAATCTGAGAAAATAAAATATCCGAAAGTTGACCAACTGCTCAACGCAATCAATACCGAGACCCCAACTTATTCAATGGGGTATCCGACAATTTTATATATGAAATCTCAAAATGGTTTTATTGAAATCAAAACTTTGTTCGGATGGTCTGATAGTTTAAAGAATATTTATGCTCTTTGTATCACTTCCGTGTTTGCAAAGAAAGAAAACGGAGAATACAAATTATATAATGCCTTAACTGTTAATAGCTATAATTGGCAAATCCAAAAAATTGGTAGTTTAACATTTCATTTTCCACTGACACATATTTTTGATAAAGCAAAAGCAACTATTCTGATTTCATCCATAGATAGTTTGAGAAAACAATGGAAATTAAATTCAGCTCCTATTGACTATTACTTTGCTGACACATACGAAGAAATCCAACATTTGCGTGGACTTGACTTTGCAATCGGAATGGGTAACAAGGACAAACCAAGCGGAATCTCAGACCAAGAAACAAATACAGTTTTTGCGGGTGGTCTCGGAGAAAACTATTTTCACGAAGTAGTCCATATTTATTTGAATCGTTTATTTCCTAACTCTTCGTTGGTTGAGGGATTAGCGGTTTTTTATGGTGGTTCAATCGGACACGATTTAAAATGGCATTTGACAAGATTAAATGATTATCTCAATCAACATCCCGAAATAAATTTGAATGACTTTGAAGATTTCTGGTATATGGACAACTTTACAAATCCTAATAGCACAATTCAGGGACTGCTTTGTTATCTGGCATACAAAAATGGTGGACTTGACAAGTTAAAACAACTTATGTCGTATGACGACACCATTGTTGCAATTGAAAAAGAATTTGGAATTAAAAAAGACGAACTGAATAAATTTTTTCGTGAACAAATAAACTTGAATAAGAACTGACAATGAACACAGCAATTAACAACAGACAAAAAAATTCGAAAACTTATAGACGTTACCAGCCATTTTAGACGACCTAGATAATGAATAGAACACTTCTACTTATATTGACTACTCTACTGACAACACTTTGCGCTTGCGGACAAACTCAAGAAGTAAAGGACGACAAATATTCAAATCAGGTTGGTGAAATTGTTTTTGACGAAAAAATGGACGACCCCGCTTTTAAAGTTGCAGACACTTTGGCAATATTTGCAAAACCGAGATACGAAGGAGAAAAACCAACGATTGTCAGGTATTTCACAGAAAACTATAAAAACGGAGGATTTGAAAAAGTAAATGGGTATGTTATCATTCGCTTTTATGTAAATGATGAGGGCAAAGCGGGAAAGTTCAGAATGCAGACAATGGATTTTGATTATCAGCCAGTAGAGTTTGACAAGAAGTTTTGCGACCAAATTTTACAACATACAAAGAACTTCAATGGATGGAATCCAATTCAATACGAAGGGAAATCTTACGGTTATTATTGTTATTTGAGTTTCAAAATTGTTAATGGAGAAATAAAGGAAATAATGCCATGACAAAAAATATTGGACTTTATATTATTTTTATTTTTTTCGTTGTTAACTGCGTAGGACAACCTAATTGTAATATTTACAAATGGGAGGGTGATACTTTATGTTACAATGCTTGCCTTGAAGCAATTAAAGCCATAGAATTTGAGCAAGGTTCAAAAGAATCTCAAATACACTTTGACAAAGCAATTGAACTCTGTCCGACTTTTGCTTACGCTTATTTTGAAAAGGCAGTTCCGTATTTGAAAAGAGGAAATTTTGTTACTTGGAAAAAACTAATTGACAAAGCCGTTGAACTCAGCCCGGCAGAATATTTAGGTTACAGAGGTTGGTGTCGCTATCAATTTTTAAGGGACTATGAAGGAGCCATCAAGGACATTGAAAAACTGGATTCTTTAGTAAATTATGACATTGGGTATTCCATAAATGGTGATTACCATCTCAACATAGCAAAAGCATTATGTTATAAAGTACTTGGACAAAAGAAAAGAGCCATTGAAATAATTGAACAGCAATTTTCCTCTGACAATTATAGTCCTTCACTTTACGACTATCTCCATTTAGGTGTATTAAAATTGGAAACTGACGATTACAATGGTGCAATTACTGCTTTGAAAAAAGAAATAGAAATCAACGACTATTTAGCGGAGACATATTATTATTTAGCACTTGCTTATAAAAAACTGTCTGAAAAGGTTGAGTATGACAAAAATCTTCTCAAGGCAAAGGAATATTATACGAACGGGAAAAAGCGGACAGACCCTTATACAGAGCCAATGGACAAAATCTACCTGACTGACATTGAAGATGAAATGAAAAACGGCTGGTAACAAAGGAAAACAATTCGATTATGACACTTAGATACCTTTTCATTTGTATAATTTCCCTACTGACTTTCTTCAGTTGTAATGACAGCGGGACAAAGCAAAGCAAACTTCACATTTATGTTGATGAGAGAATGGAACTGCTGACAACGGTTCAATATCTTTCCGACTATTTTTTAATAACAAAAGCGGACATCTCCTATAAAAAAGACATTGACAAATATTTTGACAAATTCAAAACCCATCCTATTATTTCATTGACTAAAGGAGTTATTTCAGAAGGATGGTTTAACGGCAGTTCCGCCCCCTGGTATTTATATCAATTTTCTTTCCCGGATTTTAAGACCATTGGAAAGATTACAAATGAAGAAAACCAAATTGAAGAATATGAAACCCGCCGAGACACTCTTGAACTTATAAAAAAACAATTGTATGATTTTTATGTGAAATCAAATTTTCATAAATTTTATGAAGACCACAAAACCTATTATGACATTATTACTGCTCCCGTAGTAAAAAAATTAATGGAACAAGACATCATTAGCATTTTAGAAAGACATTACGGAGAAACAAATTTTAGTTACAATATCGTCTTGACGCCATTATTGCATGACGGGGGTTTTGGAGCATCGGTTAATTCACAAAAAGGACGAGAAATTTATGGTATAATCGGACCCAAACATGATAGCAAGCAAATTCCCGATTTTAACATAGACGAGATACTTCAATACTATGTATTGCATGAATTCAGCCACGCTTTCTGCAACCCGATTATTCACAAGTATTTTCCGCAACTTGAAAAAGACAGTTGTTTAATACGCCCCATTTTTGATGAGCAAAACAAGCAAGGATATGGCGGGGACTGGGAAACTTGTTTATATGAACACTTAGTAAGAGCGAACGAAGTGGTTCTTTGCAAAATAGTTTTAGGACAACAAGAAGCCGACAAAATATACAAGAAATATTACGAAGATAGAAAGTGGATTTACCTCAAAGGACTTGTTCCGATAATTGAGACAGTTTATCTCACCGACAGACAAACTTACAAGACACAATACGACTTAATTCCGAAAATACTTGACTACTTTGACGAAGAAAAAAATAAAAACTGCCAATAGCAATTATGAAAACGACAACGAAAACTAATGAAAGCAACTTTAGTGCCGGTTATCAATTAATTTGTAGTTCTTCTAAGGAAGATTAATAATTCAACCAATAATACATCAATTTCATATATTCATTATTCACCATCAGTAACCCATCCTCCGATTGCCACCAGAAGTTTTCATCGTACCGGTTTGCGGGTGAACCGGCAACGTAAACCGTAATTCCATAATTTTTAAAGTCCTTAAAAACCCATCGTACACGGCGTGTGTGAAAAATTGAACTTAAAACCGTAAACTCTGTTATTTTATTTTTTTGACAATACTCAAGCATGGCACGGGATTCTTCCATGGTGCTCGTTCCAAATTCAAGTAAATAAATAGCTGAATCGGGCACTCCTTTTCTCTCAAGCCACATTTTTGTAAGATGGGATTCAAACAATGGATTATTTACTATGATTAGCTCCTGAGGAATTACTCTTCCGGTACAGATAATTTTTTCTGCAATACCCTGATGAAATAATTTTGCCGCTGATTCACCACGCTCTATGGCACCGCCGCTCAATACAAATAAATATTTTGTTTTATGATGAGGATCTGTAGATTTCAGGTAGTCACCCATACTACGGAGAATTGAAAAACGTAAGGTAAATAAAATTGAGAAAAGAATTGCCAAAGAAATTAAAGCAAATAGGAATTTTTTTTTCATTATAAGGATAGTTCAAATTATATAAACCTATTTAAAATATATTAAGCTGGTTAGGTATGGAAATTATCCTAACGGGCTATTTTTCACCCCTCTCCATTTTGGAGAGGGGCTGGGGTGAGGTCAGACACTTTAAAATCATTTTATTTGTCTTTCTATCTCCCACGCCAATCCGCAAACACTTTTCCTGCTCAAAAATTTTCATATTGCAAACTAAGATATTACTATCGAAGAGTTTTTTAAAAATGATTTCCTTTTCTTCTTCAGAAGCAAAATACACATAAATAAAATTTGCTTGTGATTCAAGCGCGTTATATCCCGATTTTACCAAACTATCAAATAAAATTTTCCTTTCCTTATCATTATCAGCACAACACTTTTTTATAAATGCTCTATCACTCAACGCTACTTTAGCCGCTGTCTCAGAAAGATAATTAATGGAATAGGGTATTCTTGTTTTTTTAAGATTATGAATATTTTTTTTATGTGCAATAGCATACCCTATGCGAAGTCCTGCAAGTCCATACGCTTTTGAAAATGTTCTTGCAATGATAAGGTTAGGATATTTTTTCAGTAAAGAAACAGAATCAGGAAAACGTGTGTCACATACATATTCGCAATACGCTTCATCTACAACCATTAAAACAGGAGAGGGTAATCGTTTCATAAATTCATTCAGTTCATCATGGGTTATAATGGTTCCTGTTGGATTGTTTGGGTTAGCCAGAAAAATTACTTTAGTGTTTTTATTTAGTAAAGGAAAAATATTTTTAAGCCGGCATATAAAGTTTTCTTGCTTTGCAAAAATATATTTTCTATTGTATGCACCAGCCAGTTGATGGTACGCAGAGAAACTGTTTTCAAATGTTATTATTTCATCATTTTGGTTAGCGCAAAAAGTTTGAATAATTCCATCAATAATCCGTACAGAACCGGCTCCGATGACAATATTTTCCCGCGTCACATTTAATTTTCCGGCAAGTTCGTTTTCAAGGGATATAGGATTAAAATCGGGATAGAAATTAACATCCTTCAATTTTTTTCTCATAGCGCTGATCACTTTCCCGGAACATCCATAAAAATTTTCATTGGCATTGAGTCGAATCATTGGGATTTTATATATTTTTAAAAAAATTGTTGAAATTCGTTGAAAATTTTGATTTCAATATAAACTTGATAAAAATTCAAACAATTTATTACCCCTCTCCATTTTTTTGGAGAGGGGCTGGGGTGAGGTTGAATTTACAAACGAAAGACACCTTTACTAATATTATACAACACTTCTTTTCTATACCATGCGCTTGCACGAACATCGCTGATGGGGGAGGAGTATGAAAGAATTAATTGTGCAAATTCTTCCTTATGCATGTCTGAAAATGAAAAAATATTTTTATTAATCAAAAATTCTTCCGCTTTAGCTGTTTTTTTAATTGTGGGAGCTACAGCGCCTATAGCAACACCTGATTTTTGAATTAATCCATTCTTATCATACTGAATATGATATGCGAGTGACACTACAGAACATTCCATAGAACGGCGGGTTCCTACTTTAATGAATCCGGAATGTTGTTTGTAGTTTTTTTCGTTAAGAGGGATGATGACACTTCTTAAAATTTCTTGTTTTTTTAAAACGCTTTGTTTTGGACCTTTAAAAAATTCATTTATTGGTATTTTTATGTGTTTATTATTGACGTTGATAATTTCCGCCTCTGACTTAAGAGCCACCAGGGCACAGGCAAGATCACCTGAAGGAGAAGCCGTGCAGATATTTCCGCCAATAGTAGCAACATGCCTGATTTGTTGTGATGCAAGTGTGTTTGCCGCTTGGTGAAGTACAGGAAAATTTTTTAATATAAAAAAATTTTCAGAAATCTGATCAGCGGTAACCATTGCCCCTATCCTGAGAAATCTCTTTTCGCGGGTAATAGACGTAAAAATTTTATCGTTAAGGTTGGATAAATTAATAATTACATCGGTTGCCTCTGAATTTTTATTTAGTTCAGGAATAAGGTCTGTATATCCTGCGCCAAAACGAAATTGACGATTCTTTTGTATGGCACTAATCAACTCTGAATGAGTTGTGGGGGATATGACTGAAAAATTCATTGTAACCACGATTTTATTTCTTCCGATTCTTTTCCTCTGAAATTTTTATGAAAAAAATCATTAATTCTTTTATCGTAATAGTAATCCTTGCTCATTTTCCTGTAATTTTTTGAAATATAAGTGATCGCATCACAAAAAATATTCGCTTCATCATTTGTCATAACTGGGTGAATGGAAATTCGCACCCACCCTGGTTTTATCAACAAAATCCCTTTATCTATTTTCGAAGTAATTTTATGCGACTTCCCTTTATCAATATTCAGCAAGTAATGACCATACGTACCGGCACAATCGCACCCGCCTCTTGTTTGTATTCCGAAATGGTCATTCAATAATTTTACTGCAAGCGAATGATGAAGTCCGTTTATATAAAAGGAAATAATCCCCAGACGCTTTTCTATTGAGCGAGCTAAAATCTCTACTCCTTTAAGATTTTTTAAATGTGTAAATAAAATATTCATCAATTCTTCTTCTCTTTCCCTGATGAAATTAACTTTCATTTCTTCTTTCAATTTAAAACATAGAGCTGTCTTAATGGTTTGAAGAAATGGGGGAGTGCCACCGTCTTCTCTCTCCTCAATGTCAGAAAAATACTGATGTTCTCCCCAGGGATTAGTCCAGGCAACAGTGCCACCGCCCGGATGGTCAGGTACTTTATTCTTGTAGATTTCAGAGTCAAAAATCAATATTCCGGCAGAACCGGGACCCCCCAGAAATTTATGTGGTGAGAAATAAATGGCATCTAATTTTTCTTCCGGTTTCGCGGGATTCATGTTTATAGTAACGTAAGGAGCTGATGCCGCAAAATCAACAAAGCATAATCCGCCATGCCTGTGTATCATGCCCGCTATGGAATAGTAAGGAGTTTCAATGCCAGTGACATTTGAGCAAGCCGTAACGGCGGCGATTTTAGTTTTTCTGCTTTTGTATTTCTTCAGTAAATTCTCAAAATTGTTTAAATCAACATAGCCCTGTTTGTCGGGCTGAATAATTTCAACAGTGCCTATTGTTTCCAACCAGGAGGTTTGATTGGAATGATGCTCCATGTGTGTCACAAATATGACGGGCTTTTCCTTTTCAGGTATATGAGTCATCTTTCTGATTTTTTCAGGCGCCCGGATTCCGAGTACCCTTTGAAGTTTATTTACTGCCGCTGTCATGCCTGACCCACAGGATAATAACACATCGTTTTTGCCTGCATTTACAGAATCTTTTATGACTTGTTTCGACTCATGATATGCGCCTGTCATTAAAGTACCGGTGACAGTTGTAGTGGTGTGTGTGTTTCCAACATAAGGACCAATGACATTAGATATTTTGTTTTCAATCGGTCTATATAAACGACCGCTCGCCGCCCAATCAGCATAAATCATTTTTTTTATACCGTAAGGAGTACGGAATTCATAGCCATTACCGATTACATTTTTCCGGTATGGCGTAAAATATTTTTCTAATTTATTCATTTTATTTTATCTAACATCAAACTTCAAATATCTAACATCTAATATTTAACATCCAACATACAATTCCCAATTTCTAATGAATGTACAGACGGGTTTTAAACCCGTCTCAATTAATTTCTATATTCCTCCATAGCTCTCAACACCTTCTCAGGCGTCAACGGCAATGAATATATTCTGACACCTATAGCATCTGCCACTGCATTTGCAATAGCCGCGGCAGTAGGAATCAAAGGCGCTTCACCTATTCCCTTAGCTCCATAAGGTCCCGAAGGGTCATTGGTTTCAATCGGATAAAAATGTATTGCCGGTGTATCTGTCGCAGTAAGCATCTTATAATTATGAAAATTTGGGTTTAACATTCTGCCTTCCTCTGAAATCAATTCCTCACTTAATCCATACCCCATCCCCATTAAAACTCCTCCTTCTATTTGTCCCTGTGCTCCAAGCGGATTCAGTATTTTTCCAACATCCTGTGCCACCCACACATCCAATACTCTCACATTACCGGTATAAACATCTACAGCAACTTTGACTGCCTGTGCGGCAAATGCATACGTACCCGAAACGTTACCTTTATACTGTTGAGTTTGAAATTCGCTGGATGGCTCATAAAAATAAGAGGCAGTGCACAAATCATTGGGATGATTAAAATGAATTTCACGAACCACTTTCTCAATTTTAACAGACGAACGATGATTTGCAATTTCCTCATTTTCATAATGCAGTTCATCCGGTTTGCACGCCAGCATCTCCACAGCTTTCTTATTGAGTTTCTCTTTTAAGAGGTTGATAGCGCCCAGCAGTGAATTTCCCGCTGTGTAACTTGTACGTGACGCATGCACCCCCACATCCCAGGGTTTGATATCAGTGTCACTGTTTATGACTTTTATTTTAATTAATGGAATGGATAATTCTTCACTTGCCATCATCGCCAGAACTGTTTCCGATCCTTGCCCGATTTCATTAGAGCCGGTTATAATAGTAAGATGTCCGTAATCGTCAAGTTTAATGATAGTGCCACAACCATCGGAACGGTAAATTTTAGCGCCACCACCCACATGAAGCATTGAAGCATAACCGGTTCCTGTTTTCCAACGTTTTTCATCTGCATATTCTCGTTCTCCTTTTAATGTTGTACGATTATAAAAATCATTTGAATCAGTTTTTACGGGTTGTGCATAAGAGTTTAAATCAGTTTTATCGTTATTACATTCTAAAGATTTTTCAAACACAGTTTTCAAAGAACTTTCATGACCACAGGTTTGATATTTTAATCCGGCGCCGGTTATTTCTCCCTGAAAATTTGCATTTAGCAATCGTATTTCCTTTTTATTCATTTTCAATTCACCGGCAATCAAATCTATTGTACTCTCCAACGCAAAAGTTGCCTGCGGATTTCCATAACCTCTGAACGAACCGGCATATACATTATTCGTGTAAACTGCCTTTGAATCAAATCTGCAGGCAGGCACCTGGTAAAGTGAAGAAAATGTCTGCATCATGACGAACGGAGTGGTGGCACCCCAGGAAGTATAAGCCCCGTTATCCATTATTATATTGACTTCCCGGAAAGTAAATTTCCCTTTTTTATCTGCGCCGGCGGTAATTTCAATGGTCATTGCCTGACGGGTAGGAGAGGCAATAAATTCCTCTTCGCGGCTAAAAATAATTTGCACAGGACGACCGGTTTTTATTGAAAGAATTGCCGCAATGGGTTCATAAGGATACATATCGAGTTTGCTTCCAAACCCTCCGCCAATTACTACCTGTATAACTCTGATGTCTGAAGGGTTCATCTTCAACGCATGCGCCATGTCACGTTGATATAAAAATGGCACCTGTGTTGAAGAATAAAGAGTAAGTTTTTTGGTAACAGGGGAGTAATCGGCTGTAATATTACTGGTAGCCATGCAACAGTGTGCTACTCTCGGAAGGGTAAATGTTTTATGCACAGTGACACTACTCTTTTCTTTTTGTTCTTCGATATTTCCATGTTCATAATGAAAAGCATGGGATACATTCTTCCCGTATTGAGTGTCTTTTAAAAATTTATTTATGACTGGTGCATCGGGTTTTAATGCAGTCAAAGGATCGAAAATACCTTTTTTAGGTTTATAGACAACTTTAATGAGTTTCAACGCCTTTTCGGCTATTTCAGGCGTCTCAGCGGCTACAGCGGCAATCTCATCACGAATACAGTTGACTTCGTGATGTTTTAGGATGGGATGGTCTCTCCGGTAGGATATTGGGTTGCAGTCAAAGTCGCTTGCAGTAATTACACTATGTACGCCAGATAATTTTTTGGCTGAAGAAACATCAATCTTAAACCCAGCATGAGGATGCTCAGTTCTTAGAATTGCTCCATACAGCATGCCTGATAATTTCAAATCATGCCCATAAATTGCCTTTCCGGTGACACGGACACCTGCATCAATCTTTGGAACCGGAGTTCCAATTATTTTCAGTTTTTCTGACATTCATTCAAAAATGAGTGGATTTTACAAGAACAGGCAAATTTAGGAAAATTTATACAATTCCCTTACCCAAGAATTCTCATCACTTCCCTTAATCCTTCCAATAATTTATCTATGTCATCCTGAGTATTGTAGATTCCAAATGAAGCCCTGGTAGTAGCGGGTATATTATACCTCTGCATGACAGGTTGCGTGCAGTGATGGCCTGTCCGTACCGCAATTCCTTTTCTATCAAGTACAGTTCCGGTATCATGCGGATGGATTCCTTCCATTACAAAAGAAACAACCGCCGCTTTACGTTTAGCAGTGCCGATAATCTTCAAACCGGTAAACTCTGATAATTTAGTAGTAGCATAATTTAACAAAATATTCTCATGATTTTGTATTTTTTCTAAACCGATACCGCTAATAAAATCAATGGCTATCCCAAGACCTATAGCGCCTGCAATGTCAGGAGTTCCTGCTTCAAACTTATAGGGAATATCGTTGTATATAGTTTTTTCAAAAGTAACTGACCGGATCATGTCCCCTCCGCCTTGCCAGGGTTTCATGCTTTCAAGATGTTCTTTTTTTCCATACAAAACTCCAATCCCTGTAGGACCATACAATTTATGTCCTGAAAAAACATAAAAATCACAATCCATTTCAGTGACATTTATAGTTAAATGAGGCGCCGACTGAGCGCCGTCAATTAAAACCGGAATGGAATTTCTATGCGCAATTTCTATTATTTTTTTGACAGGATTAATGGTTCCAAGTGAATTTGAAATATGAACAATTGAAATAAATTTTGTTCTTTCTGAGATTAATCTTTCAAATTCCTTTAAATCCAATTCTCCTTCCTCAGTGATAGGTATAATTTTAAGATTCGCTCCTTTTTCTTCGCTGATTAACTGCCATGGAACAATATTAGAGTGATGCTCCATGTGAGAAATCAGTATTTCGTCATTTTTTTGCAAACGGTTCTTTACAAAAGATTGTGCCACAAGATTTATTCCTTCAGTAGTTCCACGGGTAAAAATAACTTCCTTCGGTGACACGGAATGGATAAAATTACTTATCTTAATCCGCGAGTTCTCATAAGCGGCTGTGGCTTTTTCGCTTAAATAATGCACGCCTCTGTGAATATTACTGTTGTAATGAGTATAATATTCTTCAATTGATTTTATAACTGAAAAAGGTTTTTGCGTAGTCGCGGCATTATCTAGATAGACCAGCGGATGTCCATAAATGGATTGGTTCAGTATAGGAAATTGATTTTTTATTTTTTCAATTTCAGATTCAAAAAAAGTTACGGGCGACATTTCTTAAAATTTTACAAAGAATTTCTCCTCCCTCTCCATTTACACAATTTCCAATCTTTTCTCAATCAATTCCCTTAACGGAACAAATTGGATCTTATTAATTATCTCCCTGGCAAAAGCTGTTACTAACAGATTAATTGACTCTGTTTTATTTATTCCTCTTGAACGCAGGTAGAAAAGAGCATCTTCATCCAACTGTCCACTGGTGGCTCCGTGAGAACATTTGACATCATCCGCAAATATTTCCAACTGTGGTTTTGTATAGATAGTGGCATCCTGAGATAACAACAGATTCTTGTTTGATTGATATGCCACGGTTTTCTGTGCATCTTTTCTGACAACGATCTTACCGTTAAACACTCCTTTAGAAGAATCATTTAAAACGCCTTTGTAAAGTTCATCACTGGTGCAAAGTGGTACTGCATGGTCAACCAGGGTATGATTATCAGCAAATTGCTCTCCGGATAAAAGATATAAACCGTATAAATTTGCATTGGCTCTTTCACCCGATAAACATGTTTTAAGATTGTTTCTGGTAAAACTACCGGATAAAATCAATGCAACAGAACTTAAAGAAGCATTTCTTTCAATCCGGATTCCTGAATTTATAATTAAATTCGTATCCGTATTATTTTGAATAGAAGAATCCTGAATTAAATTATGATGAAGAATGGAATCCTCTTCGCAATGAATTTCAGCAACACGATTACTTAACCCCGGATTAGTTCCTTCCTGAATAAAATATTCTACAACTTGCACAACAGCGTTTTTACCTGCATGAATCAGAAATCTGGAATTATTCATAATAGCCCCTGACTCAGAATCAGTGACATGAATTATAAATAGGGGAGAGGGGTTAGAAAATCCGGGAGGTATGTCAATAAAATAAAATTTTTCAGCCAATGCTGTATTGATGGAAATGAAAGAATCGTTGGCGGATATAATATTAGTAAAATGGTTAAGAAAGTATTTATTTTCAACTTCAGTTTTTTTTGGAAAAATTTTCAGAAAAGGAGTATAGACGGACCCTATTGAAAAATCAGGAGAAAATCTTCCATTAATAAAAACCAAACAATCCTGAAAATTACTAAGTAAATCATTTAACCGGTTATCGGATTTTTTAATATAATTTTCAGCAGTTATGGGTAGTTGATAGGGATGTTTCAACACACTCTCCAGATTTACATATTTCCATTCTTCATCTTTTCGATGAGGGAAACCGTGTTGTTTGAAGTCATCAAAGAATTTTTTTCGTACGTCTTCCAACCCTGTTGCATGATTGCCATTTTTATTGGTCTCAGCAAAAAGAAATTGAGTAGATATTTGTTCTTTTAATTGTAGAGAAGTCAAAGTTAATTAATTTTTTTCTATCATTTCTCTAGTCCAATCATATCCCTTTTCTTCCAGTTCCAATGCAAGTTCTTTACCTCCAGAACGAACTATCTTTCCATCAAAAATTACGTGCACAAAATCAGGAACTATATAATTCAACAACCGTTGATAATGCGTAATTACCAGAAAAGCGTTATCTTTTCGTTTAAGACAATTGACACCCTGTGCCACTATTCTTAAAGCGTCAATATCCAACCCGGAATCGGTTTCATCCAGAATACCCAGTGTTGGCTCAAGCATAGCCATCTGAAAAATCTCGTTTCTTTTTTTCTCGCCTCCGGAAAATCCTTCATTCAGAGATCGCTTGGTTAATTGAGAATCCATTTCCACTAATTTCATTTTTTCTTTAAACATGGCTAAAAAATCCATGGCATCCAAAGGATCAAGCCCTCTGTGTTTTCGCTGTTCATTGATGGCGGTCTTCAAAAATTGGGTGGTACTTACGCCAGGAATTTCTACCGGATACTGAAAAGCAAGAAATACACCTTCCCGTGAACGTTCTTCCGGTGACATTTCAAGTAAATTTTTTCCATTGAAGACGATGCTACCACCTGTAATTTCATAGTCCTCTTTCCCTGCAAGTACAGATGCGAGTGTACTTTTACCTGAACCGTTGGGTCCCATTATTGCGTGAACTTCCCCGGCATTTACTTTCAGATTTATGCCTTTGAGAATCTGCTTTGATTCAACGTTTGCTTTTAAATTTTGTATTTCGAGCATGGTTACTATAAATTATGTAATGTTTTGTCGGAAGTCAGAAGTAAAAACTCTACCCAACGCTCCCTTCCAAACTAATCGCCAGTAATTTTTGTGCTTCTACAGCAAACTCCATAGGTAACTGATTAATTACTTCTTTGCAATAGCCGTTGACAATCAGTGACACTGCATCTTCTGTTGAAATTCCACGCTGGTTGCAATAAAATAAAATATCTTCGCCAATCTTTGACGTACTTGCTTCGTGTTCAACTATTGAAGAGGGATTTGACACCTCAAGATATGGAAAAGTATGAGCGCCACACGTATGTCCCATCAGCAGGGAATCACATTGTGAAAAATTTCTGGCATTATCCGCTTGCTTGCTGACTTTAACCAACCCCCTGTAAGAATTATTGCTATGACCTGCTGAAATGCCTTTGGAAACAATACGGCTTCTTGTATTTTTTCCCAAATGGATCATTTTCGTTCCCGTATCTGCCTGCTGATAATTATTAGTGACAGCGACAGAATAAAATTCACCAATGGTATTATCTCCTTTTAATATTACGCTCGGATATTTCCAGGTAATTGCTGAACCGGTTTCCACCTGAGTCCATGAAATTTTTGCTTTTTCAGCAAGGCAAATTCCTCTTTTGGTAACAAAATTATAGATACCACCTTTTCCGTTTTTATCTCCGGGATACCAGTTTTGAACGGTTGAATATTTTATTTCAGCATTTTTATGCGCCACTAATTCCACCACCGCGGCGTGCAACTGATTTTCGTCACGCATAGGCGCAGTGCATCCCTCCAGGTAGCTAACATAACTCCCTTCATCAGCGATAATCAACGTACGTTCAAATTGACCAGTATTAGCTGCATTAATTCTGAAATAAGTAGAAAGTTCCATCGGGCATCTGACCCCTTTTGGAATGTAACAAAAAGAACCATCGCTGAATACAGCGGAATTCAAAGCGGCAAAATAATTGTCTGTGAAGGGAACAACTGAACCCAAATACTCTTTTACTAATTCCGGATGATGTTGAACGGCTTCACTCATGGAACAAAAAATAATTCCAAGTTCGGCAAGTTTACCCCTGAAAGTTGTGGCTACCGATACACTATCAAATACGGCGTCAACTGCTACTCCCGACATTCGTTTTTGTTCTTCAAGAGATATTCCTAATTTTTCAAAGGTCCTTCTTAATTCCGGATCCACTTCATTCAAACTTTTTAATTCCTTCTTTTTCTTAGGAGCGGCATAAAAAATTGTGTTCTGATAATCAATAGGAGGGTAGCTTACATTTGGCCATTTGGGCACTTCCATTTTTAGCCAATGTCGGAATGCCTTTAAGCGCCAGTCAAGTAAAAATTGTGGTTCATTTTTTTTGGAAGAGATAAATCTAACCGTATTTTCGTCCAATCCTTTGGGTGCTGTCTCTTGCTCAATATCTGACACAAAACCATATTTATAATCCTGGCTTGTAATTTCCTCAAGAATACCGGTGTTTTCGCTCATTTTATTATTAAATTTATTTATACTCCATCCCCTATACCCATTCCCTATTTAGATTTATTATAAATAAGAAGAATACCACAAAAGTACGTAATATTTATAGAATTAAATAATTTTTACTAATATTGTAGTACTTTTCTGCCCAAATATCTTTATGCTTCTCGATTTCGAAAAACCAATAGCCGAGTTAGAATCCAAGTTATCCTCCATGAAACATCTGGCGGAGGAAAGCAAGGTTGATATTAAAGCGGCCATTGCAGACCTTGAGGTTAAAATCCTGAATCTCAAGAAAGAAACATTCCTCAATTTAACACGTTGGCAACGGGTTCAACTATCCAGGCATGGGGATAGACCTTATACTTTGGATTATATTCATGGATTAACAGACAAATTTATTGAACTTCACGGTGACCGGCTGATGGGAGATGACAAGGCAATGGTAGGTGGTTTGGGAAGTTTTGAAGGGATGAAGGTCATGTTTATAGGGCAACAAAAAGGGCGCGACACTAAAACAAGACAATACAGGAATTTTGGCATGTCGAATCCTGAGGGTTATAGGAAAGCCATGCGTTTGATGCGCTTGGCAGAAAAATTTAATAAGCCGGTGGTAACGTTTATAGATACTCCGGGAGCTTTTCCGGGTATTGAAGCGGAGGAACGTGGGCAAGCGGAGGCAATTGCTACAAATCTTCAGGTTATGGCGACCTTAAAAGTTCCGATTATAGTTGTGATTATAGGGGAAGGCGCCAGTGGAGGCGCTTTAGCTATCGGGGTAGGAGATAAAATTTTTATGCTTGAAAATACCTGGTACTCGGTTATATCTCCGGAGTCCTGTTCTTCGATTCTTTGGAGAAGCTGGGATTACAAAGAACAAGCCGCTGAAGCGCTAAAATTGACTGCAAAGGATATGCTTGAGCAAAAATTAATTGATGACATAATACCTGAACCGCTGGGTGGTGCCCATGCAAATCCTCAGCAAATGGTGGAAACGATGAGGAAGGTCTTAGTAAAAGAACTGAAAGAATTATCTGCCATTCCCTCAAATCTACTCATTCAAAAACGGATAGAAAAATTTTCGAACATGGGGTTGTTTACGGAGTAGTTTTTTTTTTGATGTAAGAAATCCTGCCAATTTATTTTTCTATCCTGATTAAAACTTTATAAACATCCTTGACGTTATAGTTTTTATCAAAAGAAACATTTTTATTCAATTCCAATAATAATCTGAGAATCCATTTAAAGCGGGAGGAAGTTTTCCATCAACATCAAAAGGCAACCACGCTTGTGTTTTATTTAATTCGGAAACAATTTCGTCCTGTACTACCATCGTATAATGCAGAAGTTTTTTTGAAGATACAATTTAATGATTTCATATTTTAGGATAATTAAGAATGGTTAATATTTTAAATATGATGTACCACCCATAAAAAAAATCACTGTTGTCTGACTAAACACATAAAAAAACTATTCTCACTCTGATAAATAGTGATTTTAGAAAAGTACCCCCCGATTATATATGACTTTCGTTTAGCCCTGAAAGGGTGTAATATACTAACACAGGGCAACGCCCTGTGTAATGTCAACCGAGTAATTCACTAAGCCCTGAAAGGGCGTAACTTTTATCATAAATGCTTCAGTTACGTTTGGAATTAGAAGTGCAACCCTTTCAGGGTTAGGTGAAGTACTCGTTTATTCTACACAGGGCGATGCCCAGTGTTATGAAGTTTAGCCCTTTCAGGGCTTTTTGGACATTTCATTTATTTTAGTCAGACAACAGTGAAAAAAAATTAACAAAAAAGCTCTAAGATACACTAAGAAATTCTTTGTGTTTTTGTGCTAAAAAAACTGAATTCTGTTTTTCACCTTGCAATAACTAATTTCCCTGTTTTCAAAACATTTCCGTCGTCAGTCAGTGAGTAAAAATATATCCCTGCCCTTAATTCATTTATCAGGATTTCTTCTTTCAAAGAATGTAATTCCGATTTCAAAATAATTTTTCCAGTAAAGTCATAAATAATGAAATAGGAAAAGTTCGTTGGATTATTATAATACTGTAACTTAATTACATTGTTAGGAGGGTTTGGAAAAACAAAAAACATAGAACGATCACTGTTTTCATTTACTCCAAGATGAGCGCAATCCACACTATAGGAAGTGGTAGAGTCAATTCTAAAATTATATTTTGCTTTAACGCTTTCTACATCATCAACCTGAACACATTTTAATTTTGGATTTTCATACGCATCAAATCTCAGAAGTGAAGTAGCGCCGGAAATATTTACAAATTCCAGTGAATCATTTCTGATGCAATCCAGATATTTCATTTTCTTAAATGTGGAAAAATCCAGTGTAGTAAATTTATTAGAAGGACAGTTCAATTCAATAAGGATGCTGTTTGGGGCAAACTTTAATTCCGTTAAAAGATTATTCTTACAATTCAATTGATAAAAAAGAGGGTTTGCTGAAAAATCCAGATTAGTTAATAAGTTGCTGTCACAATCAAGGTAGGTAAATGCTTTATTGTTTGAAAAATCCAACGTGTCTAATTGATTATACCAGCAAACCATATACGATAGCGAATCGTTCCCAGAAAGATCTAATCCGGATAATTTATTATGACCACAATTTATAAACGATAGCGCTTTATTCGCTGATATGTCTAAATTGGTAAGCACATTGAACTCACAGTTAAGATAAAATAGGGCAGGGTTGTTTTTAAAATCCAGATTGGTAAACAGGTTATTTCTACAACGCAAATCGTAGATGGCAGTATTTGCAGATACATCCAGAGTAGTTAGTTGATTTATACTGCAATCAAAGTAAATTAATGCGGTATTAGTTGATAAATCAAGATTTGTTATTTTATTATTACCGCAATAGAGTGTGCAAAGTTTGGTTAACCCGTTTACATTCAAGTCGGGCATTTGATTACTTCCACAACTTAAATACACCAGGTCTTTACAGGCGGATACATCTAAACTTGTTAATTGATTTACGCCGCAGGTTAATTTATTTATGTATTTACACCCTGTAATATTCAGGTTTGTTAATTTATTCCAATCACATATTAATCTGTAAATATACGGAGCGCCTGACAGGTCCAGATTTTCAATCAAGTTATTATTACAATACAATTCGGAAAGTTTTTGTGATTTTGAAATGTCTAATAAATTTATTTTATTGTTGTTGCAGTCAATTTTAGAAATATTTTCGGGTGTTTTAAGCCAGACAAGTAAATTATTATTGCAAGTTACAGAACCAAGTTTACTATTCATAGATAAATCAAGCGAGTCAATTTTGTTATATTCACACTCTAATCCACCAATAGAAGTAAAACTTTCTATTCCGATCATATCGGTGATCCCTTTTCCGGAAACATCAATAACTCCTGCGTAATTAGCCGCTTCCAAACTATCTATTAATCCAAAGGGTTCGTTTTTGTCTAAGCCGCCATGGCTAAGCAAAGCATTGTAAAAGTTTACATCGGGAATATTCACAAAGGGCTGGGAATAAAGTGGGTTACAAAAACCCAACGGTAGCAGGATGGCAAATACGTGATGTATATTTATTATTTTCACTCCGCAAGATTATAATTATGCTACTAAGCAACAATAACTAATGATTATACTGCAACAGAGTTGTTGTAAAGAAATTCAGGTGAAACGTCGTATTCACAAGTGAAATAATTACGATAATCAGTTGTGCAAATTTACATCAAAATTTTCATTTTAACATAGATGGTTAAAATGGATACTTCTTATTTTCAAGTCAGGTGTTGGAAAGGATTTATCTTTGCTTTTAATTTTATCAGATTTAATAATTTGCAATGATTTTTTACTATATAAAATTAGTTCCGTAGGAACGGTTCATATTTTAACAACGGACTTCAGTCCGTTGTTGTAACGCCTAACTTCAGACCCTTGAGTTCCTTAGGAACGATACATAAAAAAAAACAAAGTTTTATGGAAGAGTATCTGGAGTTTTATGATAAGTTTAAAGTGATGTATGACCAGCGACACATTTTTGAGGATTTGAAATGAACCGTGCCTACGGCACTTTTGAAGCATAAACTGGATGGATAGGAAGGACGGACTAAAGTCCATCCTTATAAAATAAAGTCGTGCCGGAGTTTACCCTGACAGAGGAAGGGGCACTTTTGGAACATCATGCATGTTTTTCCACTGACGTTTTTGTACGTTAAAATCTTTTGTGGCAATTTCTCCAACATCTTAAGATAAGAATTTTCTTTAAAAATCGAGTTGCTTTCTCGCTTTAAAATAAAAGCTCTACCTATTCCGGCGTAGCCACATATAATTCCCCATACGTGCATACGCAGGAGGTAATAGCGTAAAGTTTATTATTTCTGACCGCGAGAAAAATATCAGAGGATTTTGTTGTCAGACCAGGTAACCCTACTCCGATAGGATTGTTTCCGGAAAGTTTCACAACAGTATTGGGGCCTGCGGTTCCGTTTACTTGTGGTCTGTAACCTAAATAAACTTCTTCATTTAACAAAACAAAACTTGTGGAATAAAGTTTGGAAGAGATGGAAATATTTGCCAATGTGGAAACGTTTTTATTTTCAATATTAATTTTAATACAATTAATTTTAAAAAGGTTGTTTTCCAGAGAGTTTACTATGACCAAGACAGGGTTTCCGTTATTGCTAAAATACACAGGAGATTTTACAGAACTTATATTTCCATAAATCCCGTTAGCCATATAATCAAAGTTTCCGGCGATTCTTTGTTCAAATTCCAAATCCCATTTCTGAGTGGAGTCATTCAAACTCAAAACAGCTATTATTGTACTGTCAGCGTTGAGATAGTTTCCCATAAAAGCATACTTTTTGTTGTTAATGATTTCGGCTCCCAGAACAGCAGAGTTTAATCTTTTGTATGTCCCGTTCTTCCAATATTCCCATGTACTACCGGAGAATCGTTTTACAAAAAAAGAACAATATTGGTTATTAGGATCGTTAGTGCCACTGCAAAAATAGATGCTATTATTGTCCACCAATGTCAAGCGCCCCTGGTATTCTCCCCATGTTTCATTGCTTTCACTAATAAAAACACCGTTATCAAACACCTGCCATTTAGACCCTCCGGGGGTTTCCCCTTGCTTATTTTTAATCAAGATAGGTGAACCGTTCCTAAGCATGAAATGCACTGGTCTGTTTTCAATCTGATGTTCAAAGGGCCATTCCAGCATATCTCTTTTTACCACGTTACCACTTGCATCGTATTCATCCACTCTTGTATTTACATAATTATAATCCTGTTGCGATTTTCGTCTTTGATAGCTCATGACTCTTAGATTATTATTTTTAAAATCCATGTCGTAATAATAAATGTCGGCACTGCCGGAAATTCCAAGCATTCTATCTACAACTTCTACCGTTTGGACCAACTTCCATCCTTTGGTTTTATCAAAATTGGATTGCTGTGTTTTTTCGGTTTCGCAGTTTACACCTTCCCACCCTTCAGGACAGGCGCAAGTACCATCATTACAGGTGCCGCCGTTGAGACATTTTACATCGTTGCATTTATCTTTGATGCAACCGGAAAATAAGAGCAACACAATGGTTGCTAACGTGAATATGTTTTTCAATCGTTTGAATGGTTAATGTTAATGATAATAGTTAAGATTAACGGTTTTTTTAGTGTTTCTTAATGTCCTTGGTGCCTAAGTATATAAAATTTTAACACAAAGGCGCTATGAAGGGATTGTAGTTGCGCATTCCTTTTGTTTTACTTTTCAAAGATACAAAAATAATATTCTCAAAAAATTTGGTTACCTTTGTAATACTATCAATCAGATAAATAAATTAATTTTATAATTATATTAATAAATTTACCAACGCCATGCAAACCAAATTTATTTTAAGTAATTATATAGAAAAAGCTATTTCTCAGGCAATTTATGATAAACTTGAAGATGGAAGCTATTCAGGAAAAATTCCTGTATGTAAAGGGGTTGTTGCATTTGGAAAAACACTCAAAGAGTGTGAAATAGAGCTACATTCAACTTTGGAAGAATGGATAGTAATGGGGTTAAAACTTGGACACAAATTACCCTTAATTAATGGTTTAAATTTAAATAAAAAACCGGTATATGAACCGATGGTCACCCTGTAAACGAAGAGATTTTATAAAAAAATTAAGAAACCTTGGTTTTAATGGTCCTTATTCTGGAGGGCGTCATGAGTTTTTAATTTATGGGAATTATCGGCTTGCTATACCAAGCAATAACCAGTATTCTGTCCCCCAATTAAAAATGATGTTAAGTGAAATAAAAGAGATTATTGGAAGGGAGATTTTGATTGATGAATGGTCGTTTCTATAATTAAATAATTTGTTACAGTTTAGTGCTCACGCAATTAAACCATAGATTGAATAAGAAAAAAATTTTGCCACTGATTACTCGGATATAAAAAATGTATTAAGATTTTTTTTAACATTAATCTGTGAACTTAGCGAAACTATTTCACGAACACACTAATAAATTAATATCTTGTAAGTAAATCTGTTGCAAAATTGTATTTTTTCATTTTGAACTGGACAGTAACGTATAATTTTAATTTTCTTATTTCTCATGAAACAACGGGACTCAAACTCTGCTGCCATTTACAATGAGATTCTTTTCAAAATGTCACCTGAGAAAAGGTTATTGAAAGCATTTGAATTATCTGAATTTGCCAAACAACTTTTTAAATGCGGATTGAGAAAAAAACATCCTAACCTGAGTGAAAAAGAATTTCATGCAATCTTTATTAAAGAATTTTCAACATGTCACAACCGGAATTATTAAAAAAGGTCATTACTGTTCTGGAAAACAACGGGATTCCTTACATGCTTACCGGTTCAGTTGTTTCCAGTTTATATGGAGAGCCCAGGGCTTCACATGATATAGATTTTATTGTTGCCATTAATCAAAAAAATATTTCCAAATTAATTGAAGCATTCCCGGAGAACCTTTTTTATCTGAATAAAGAAAGTATTAAAGAAGCCATTGAAACCGAAGGGATGTTCAATATCATTGATATAAATGAAGGGGATAAAGTAGATTTTTGGATGCTTACTCATACTCCTTTTGATATTTCCCGGTTTTCACGGAAGCGCAAAGAAAAATTTTTAGATATGTATATGTTTGTACAATCACCTGAGGATGCCATATTATCTAAACTCAAATGGTCTAAAGACGCAGGGGGAAGTTCAAAACAATTTAATGATGCACTAAGGGTCTTCGAAATGCAAGTGAAAACATTAGATAGGGCATACTTAAAGGAATGGGCAGAACGTTTGGATGTTCTGGAACTATATACTGCAATACGCGATAAGAGCGGAGGAGGAAAGTAGTCCCCTATTTTGGTATAGAGGAGCCATTGGTGCACGTTGGGATTTTATAGCAGAAGAGCACGTTTAGGGAATTTTCATACTTTCTCAACCACCCAACCCTCAATGTTCTTATCCTGAAAATTTACGCCCGCAAGATAAATATCCTTCCCTTTGTTAAGCCAGGGTTCAAAATATTTTTTTTCTTTGATCTGTTGCAAAGCCACTTCCTTGGTTTGGTTAAATTTGAATTCGAGAATAAAAATAGCAGAATCTTTAACTACCACATCTATTCTGGCATCCGATAATTTGAATTCTGTCAGGATTTCAAGACCCATTAGTTGGAAAATGGTATAAAAAATTGTCTGATAATATTTTTCATAATCAAGATGCAGGTCGTAGGGAATTTCTTTGAAAAAGGATTTCATGATCTGAAAAAATTTATCAAAATCCTGTGACCGTAAAGCAGCAATTAACAGGTAAACAGAAGCAACCGGGCTTATCTGTCTGGAATATGCTTTCAGTATATAAGACAAAAATGATTTTTTCACTTCCAGATTAGGATAATCTAAAGTAAATAACATCGTATCTGGGTGATATGTTTTCAGCGTGAGATACCCCGTTTGAAAGAGGAGCGGAATTATATCAAGATTTTCTAATTCATAAGTGGAAAAAGACATGGCTTCAACTGTGGTAGGAATTTCTGAGATGGAATAATTTTTTGATTTCATTATATCTATGAGGAAAGTAGGTGTACCCGATTCAAACCAATAGTTGCTAAACCGCTTATTCCTAAAAAAAAGCAAGACGGAAAATGGATTATACACACGCGTACATTCATCCGAAAAGCAATAGCCATTATACCATTCCTGCATTTGGTGCATGAAATCTTTTGTGTTCCATTTCCTGTCCTCACAAATCAACTCAATATATTGCGCAAAATCACACTCCAATTCGTGTTGGGTAATCCCGAGCATACCTGAATAGTTAGGATTCATAGTTATATCATCCAAATGATTCAATTCACTGAAAACACCTGCTTTGGAAAATTTTGAAACCCCTGTAAGTAACACAAATTTCAGATGAGCATCCATCCCTTTCATAACAGTGTAAAAGCCCTTTAGGATGTCCCGCATCTGTTTTGCCAATGGAATGTTCGTGAGGTGGTCAATGATTGGTTTGTCGTATTCATCAATCAGGATGACGACTTTGCCTTGTGCACTTAACTCCCTGATCAATTGTTCAAATTGCTCGTAATACTTTCCGGTGGAAAGAGAAATACCATAGTGTGCCGCCTGAAGATTAAGGTGTTTGGTTATATGAGCAATCAGGTCATCGGGCTGAGTTGCATTTTGTTTGCTAAAATCCATTCGGATAACAGGAAATTTTTCCCATTTCCAGTCGCTGTCATGAATCCACAAACCTTTGAACAAGTCCTTGTTTCCTTTAAAAATTTCCTCTAGAGTAGTAATTAAGAGGGATTTGCCAAATCTGCGTGGACGGGAGAGAAAATAGGTTTTCCCTTCGGAAATCAAGTTAAATACATACTTAGTTTTATCAACATATAGATAATTCTCCTCTATAATTTCAGATAAGGTATGTATCCCAATCGGTAACTTTTTTAACTTTCGATCCATAATTTACAAAATTACGATAAAATGGTAGATTCTCAAGGTAAGGGGTTGATAAGAAGTGTGGATATGAGGCAGTTTAGGAAACCTCTAAAAACTACTTTAACCACATAGGAACTTACGCACATAGTTAAGCACATAGTTATTTCTATTGTGAAATTCTATATGCCTAAGTGTCTATATGGTAAACTTTTTTTCGTTCTTGAGTTTTTAGAGGTGCCCTTTATTTAAAAAGCCCGAATAGGACGAATAGTTCCTTGTCTCGTTTTATTACTGGCGTTGGCTTTTTTGTTTCTTAGATCATAACCCCATGCACTTCCATTCATTTTTTCTGTGGATGTCCAAAAAAAACCTGCACCGGTCCAATCAATTTTAATATTGCTTGCAAGTTTTTCAAATTCATCCATGGATGGCAAGTACCAATCTGTAAACCCACCCTCATTATAAGCTTGACAAACACCTGCCGCTTCTGTAGCCAGACCACCTGCCTTAATAATGGCAGATGTATTCGCTGCACCATCTGAATTACTTTGTGCACCAATTAATTTATCTGTGTTTTCACTCCATTTTGCATTTGTACTCAGGTTATTTAAGCTTGCTATTAACCCATGCTGTTTTCCGTCAGTGCCTGTAAATACATAAAAAACTATGCCTCCACCAAATTTTTCTCCAACCTGATGAATGACAAGTCCTGAGTCCATCGGAAAAATCTTAGTTATTTCCGATATTTTTTTCGCTTTCGATTCATTATTTATTGCAATCAAAGCGATTACAATCGTGAATAAAACTAATTTTGCTTTCATAATACAATGGTTTATTAAATTTCCTACTCGTATGGCTTTTCGGTTTCGCCCCGTTTTTTTGAGTGGCTTCTGGTCTCCACTTAAAATTATTTTAGTTATGGTAAATTAATATTTTCATAACTGCTCAAGTTAAACTTTTCCAGCAGATTGCGCAAATTTACACAGAATATAATCTGCATTAATCTACGCAATCTGCTGGAGAAAATGACCCCTACTGGGTAAAAATAAATTTTCTAATCTTAGAACAAATCCTTCAACCAAAATGCCCAGAGTAAAAACCCTATAAGTGCAATGTAAAAAATACCTTGAGCACCTCCTTGGGTCAAGATTTTTTTCTCCGACAAGTAACTTAATGTAAATAGGAAGCCCATCGTTAAAGCGGCAGAAGCAAAGCCGAGAACGTACCCATTATCAGGATATTTAATTAGAGAATAAAGAGCTAAAGGCATTGCGAGTAATCCGCTGATAAACATCAATCCAGTAGAGCCCATAAGCCCAAATATTAATCCAACAAAAGTGAGAGCGAATGCGGTAATAGCCATTGTCACAGCAAGCCCTTCGCTTATTTCAAGCTTTGGCTGTTGAATATCTTTTGGAAAAGGCGGTGTTTCAATTTTCGTTTTCTTTAATACGGTTGGCAAAAGTTGAGATGACAACACAGTTTTTAATGCTGTTTTTAATTCTTTCTTTGACATTGCCTTAATTGCTTTTACGTTCGATGCAAAAACATCTTCATGAATTATTTCAGTTTCTTCACTTGGTTCAAAAATTTTAGAATCAGCTATTTCTTGTTTAGAAAAAATACTTGAGTTTGACAGTTCTTTATTTTCAATTACAATTGTTTTTTCCTGAAAGAATTTTCCACCTTCTATTAATTTATTTTTTGCAAATTCTTCGTTGCGGGAAAATTTCTTCATTTTTTCAAGTTTTCTATAATACCTTTTGGAATATTTTCCGTCTGTATTGAAGCAGGAAGTTGTTATGTCTTCTGTGCTCTTGCATGAGGGCAGGAATTGAAGGAGAATAATTACTGCCGTAATAAAAATGGATTTTGTTGTTTTCATTGTTGTTTTTTGTTTATGAATTGTTAAATGGTTTGCTCTATCGTTATTATGTTGCGCCCTTTCAGGGCTTAAAATTATAAATCAAAAATATCTTAATTAGTAAATATTTTTTTTCCTATTTCTGCATAGCCACCCAAGTAACTTTAACCCCCCAGGGTGTACTGCCATTATAAATAATATTGTCAATGTAAATTTTATACCGTTTTCCATCTCTAACTGAAAGGACAAAATATTTTTGCGCCGCTAACGCAATAGTTCTTGTTGAATTACCCTTAGTTGATTGTTCACATGTTTTCCAATTTTGATCTTCTGCGTATGGGCTAGTACTAATGAGCGCAGAACTACCCCCTTTATCAAGGGCATTACCAAAATTATCAAGGACCACTCCTTTACAGGCAGTATCTCCCTTTGCTTTATGTGGGAAATTCATGCTAAAATATAAGTGTGTGGATTGTGTCTGTTCTAATGATACAAGTAAATCATATTCATAGCCGGCATTGCATGGATAAATGCTATCTATTTTACCGGTTTCAAAATCAATCATGTAATTATTCATTAAAACAGAAGTAACTGCTCCGGTAGGTGAGGGATACTCACATTCACCATTATCTTCTTTTGCGTCTGCATCAAAATTAGTAGCACATGGAACCATGCAACCCTTGCCGTTACATCCATTGAATAAAAATAATGACAATGCAACTAAAGCGGTGAAAGTCAAGACAGAAATTTTTGTTTTTAAAAGCATTTTTAAAATAATTAATTATTTATCATTTATACCCTATACCTTATACCCTTATACCCTTATACCCCTATACCCATTTTCTTTCAGTTAATAACTACTTCTTTTGTGATTTTATCCTCCCCTTCACTATCATTTGTAACCTTTAATTCAATAGTGTAAGTACCCTGATGAAGAAATGAATATACTTGTACTACTTGTGCCCCGTTTACCTTGCTTTCATCATAGGCCTCATACGCATTCCACCCGATTACTTGCCACTTGTAATGTTCTGCATTTTCACTGCAAGATGCATCTAAAATGATTTTCGAAAATTGTTTCGCACTGGGAGTGTCCATGGTAAAACAAGCCGTTGACTCTTTTACACACCCACTTAGAAGGGCACTGAAGAAAAATGCACTCAGGATTAATTTGAGGTTTTTCATTTGGTTAAATAGTTGTAACTAATCCGCAAATATAAAAAATTAATAACAAATACTTTTGTAGGGGAATTTCTTCTTCTTACTATATTATTTATAGTTTACTCATATCTCAAAAAAAACATCTCACAGTGCTAATTAATCTTTGATACAGCGAACACTAAAACCATAACTCTTATTGTAGTTATCTCGGGTTGCAAAAGAGTACTTGCTGCTCAGACCCCTTCCCCAGGCGTTAGTTGCATCTTTCTCGGAAGCCGACCACCAGTCCCCCACGCCACCAACTTGCCAAAAAGATCCATTATCGTAGATACGGTAACCGCCCGGAAGCGCTGTAAAGCCACTACTGTTATTTGCTCCAGTATTTGGATAGTTCCAGTGACTTGTTCCGTTTTCTTTCATTTTGCCTCCGGAAATCTCTTCACTCCCAAGGTAATCAGTTAGTGTTGTCCATTCTGCATCTGATGGTACGTGCCAACCAACAGGGCAAATGTTCCTGCTGTCGGTTACAGTATACCATGTATAAAGCCGGCCGTAGGTTGCCACATTACTGTCGTTATAATTTGCCCATTGATATTTTGAAGTACTATCAGTAGGAATATTCGTTGCAGAAGTGGTGAGAATTGTGTTACCGTTTCTATATTTAGTAATTTTCAGATTTTCTTTCATCCATACTTGCGTACCTATGGTAACAGTAGAGTAAACATTGCCTTCTATATCTGTAACTGTTCCTCCTGATGTAAACATCAACGCATTACCATAACCCGTACCGGAACTGTTAGTTGCATAAGCTCTTAAATAATAAATAGTATTTTCAGTTAATCCCGTAATAGAACTTGTAAAACTACCAACTCCTTTTCCATCAGTAGTTTTACTATCTGTAATTATGGGGTTCTGATTTATACTCCAACAAACTCCTCTTGAAATTATAGAAGAACCACCATCCGTATTAACACTCCCACCAGAAGAAGCAGTAGTGTTGGTTATGGCTGTTATTGTTGTAGTTGATAATGTAGGCAAATTGGATGAGGGGTTATTATTATTTGCCTCTTCTTTCTTACAACCATTAGCAAGCATTAATGCTAAAGTTGTAGATAATAAAAATTTAAAATTTTTCATTTCTTATATTTTAAAACACAATTATTCGACTAAAATAAATGGGTAATTCAATTAGCCCTGAAAAGCATATTGCAAAATATTTTATAACTAAATATACAAATTATGATTTACGATTTTTTAATCGTAAATCATAATTTGTAAAAATCTTTCTCCTTCCCTATTTCTTCATCGCCACCCTGGTCATTTTAACTCCAACGGGAGTAGTGCCATTATAAAGAATTTGTTCTATATAAATTTTATAAAAATTTTCTTCTCTTGTTCTTAAAACATAATATTTTCCGGCAACCAAAGCGGCTGTTCTACCTTGAAAATCAACAGGAGAATTTTCACATGTACTCCAGTTTTGATCATCCGGCTGAGGGCTACCGCTAATCAAAGCCGCACTTCCTCCCATGTCATATTTGGGTCCATTGCATGATGTATCTCCTTTTGCTTTATGAGGAAATTCAATATCAAAGTACACATGTATTGGACTTCCACTGCTTGTTTCTATTAATATTAACATATCGTCTTCATAATTTGCCATGCCACATGGATAATTACTGCTGTCAATTTTGCCTGTAGCAAAATCAATTAACCAACTGGATCTGAAATTAAGGGTAACAGCTTCTGGAGGTTTGGTATAGTCACAATCGCCATCATCTTCTTTTGCGTCTTTATCAAAATTAGTGGCACAGGGAACCTTGCAACCTTTGCTGTTGCAACCATTGATTAAAAATAAAGACAACGTAGCTATTGCAGTGCAAGTCAAAACAGAAATTTTTGTTTTTAAAATCAATTTTAAAATAATTAATTATTTATCATTTATACCTTATACCCATATACCCTTGTACCCCTATACCCTATACCCTATACCCATCTTCTTTCAGTTAACAACCACTTCTTTTGTGATTTTATCATTCCCTTCACTATCATTTGTGACTTGTAATTCAATGGTATAAGTGCCTTGATGGAGAAATGAATATACTTGTACAACCTGGACTTCGTTTACCTTGCTTTCATCATAACGCTCGTATGCATTCCAACTAATTACCGCCCACTTGTAATTATCTGCATTTTTACTGCATGATGCATCAAACGTGATTTTCTCAAATTGTTTCGCAGTAGTTTTATCCATGGTAAAACACGCTGTTGACTCTTTTACACAGCCACATAAAGTGGCACTGAACAAAAATATAATCAGAATTAATTTGATGTTTTTCATTTCGTTAATATTATTCCGGAACAGCAATGTACGCTTCAGCACCCCCATCAAGCAAAACATGAATTTTATTATTTACCACTTTAAGTTTTATGGACGCTGAGCCCTTTGTAATACCTGCTTTTCCTACTTGAATAGTAGCATTACCTTTAAATTTAACCACAGAAGGAATACCATCTATATAATAACCCATATATATTTCATCCTCAAATGCAACTAAACTATAAGAACCTTTTACAGGGAAAGTTACATTCGCATGTTCTGTAAAACTTAAATCAGTCATATCAACTTTATATATAACGAAACCACTGTCGTTCTCCAATACCATTAATGGACTTCCATTGTTATTGAAATAATATTGCTCATGAGTATCTGCCCAATAAGGAACTTTAATATTTTTAAAGGGAATATGCTTTTCCTTCACAGTAATAAATTTACTTTGTGTAGTATCAAAGCGTTGTATAGCTAAAAAAGAGCTATCAAGTTTATTGAAATTTCCACCCATAAATGCATAAATTTCATTATTTATTAAATCAATACCGGTGAGTACGTTGACAGATTTTTTGTAAAAATCATTATTAACACTGAAATCACCTGTTTTATAAGTAGTCCAGATGCCATCCTGAAACCAATTAGCAAAAAACCTGGTTTGATTAAAGTTCCCAAAAGCAAAAATCATATTATCGTCGTACCTAACATTAACCCCTTTGGCTTCATAGCTACCAGAAATTCCTTTAGAAATGTTTCCTTCCGCCTTATTTTCATAATACCCCCAGTTGGCAGGTCCTCCACTCCCTGGATTATAGAGAGCAACCAGGCAAGGAGTTTCTTTGTATAAAATGTAATGCTGGAATACATAAGGAGGGATGGGATATCCGTTACGTTTTGGTGAAATCCATGAATGAGGATCTTCCCTTTTCACTAAATTACCGCTCGCATCATACTCATCCACCCTATGAATGGAATAAATATAACTTTGTTGAGATTTACGACCTTCCCAATAAAAAACACGTAGATTATTATTCTTGTAATCAATATCAAATACGGCTACTTTACGATCATTGTTAATTCTAACCAATACATCATCATACGGAATGGTTTTAAGTAATTTCCATCCTTTAGTGGCATCAAAATTTGATTCGTTGACAACAGGTGTAGCCGATTCTTGTTCCTCTTTTTTGCATCCCAATGAAGTAGCTACACAAAGAATGATAAATAATTTTGTGTTTTTCATTTTAAAAATGGATTGTAAAACTATTCCCCCGACAAACCGTCCTTTTGTTTTTCCTCTTTGTTGGATAAGCTTGGCACTTCAAATCCTAAACTCATGGCAAACCTAAAAAGTAAAAGATAATCATTTTTCATACCCGGTCTCATGCCAAGTTCATAACCAAATTTATAATATAAACCCCACATGGCATATTTTGTCCACATACTTCCCATACGAAAACCTAATGAATTGATCCCATATAATGAATCCCATTTGGTGCTTTCATATTTAGTGTAATCTTTATCTGTTCCGATTGTTTTATAAGGTTGGGAATTTTGAAAAGCAATGCTACTGTAATCAGCATTAGGAGTATAAGTGACAGAAGGACCCAGCATTACATCAATATAAAAGTTTTTTCTTTGTTCGCAATCGGTTAAATCACTGCGAATTCCTGAAATATCAATGGCTCTGTTCCTTGTAGTAATTATAGAAAAACCTGCATAAAGACCTTTCACATCCATTATTACTTTACCACTTCCCAGTACCTTGTTGTAAGAAAGCAAGCCACCCCTTACTCCGTATTGTTTTAAAACTTTAGAGGGGACTGATAATGAATACTTGGTAACAGAACCGCCCAGATTGGGATCACCATCAGTCCAACTATACCCGGTTTTGCCATTCCTCATCCAGTTTGCAAAACAAAAAGTACCCCCCACTTCATAATACCCGGAAGTCCTTTGTAACCCTTGATCATTAACCAATACACCCATCCATTCTTTACTTAAATCTGCGCTGAACATAATTCTTTTATTCAATTGATAATCTGCCCCAACTCCCACAATTAAATCAAGAGGCACAGCATAATCAAACCAATGCACATTAACTATTAAACTCTTCCATGAATATGGGTTGTCCCATATATTTTTATAGCTTACCTCTTGCCCCCTGACTTGTGAGACAATAAGAAAGAATCCAAACATCAACACTATGGTTGATGTTTTCAAATAGTTGATTTGTTGCTTCATTGTGTTTTTTGTAAAGTGGTGATAAAATTAATAGTAATTATTTCTGTATATTCCAAACAATTGGATAATCACCATTTGCTTTTTCTTTCTCTACAAGCTCCTTTAATCCCCTGCGGAAAACGGTTAGTAACTCCAATTTGCGGACAATCTTTTCTAATTCTTCCGGCGTAATATCCTTCTTTACCACTACACCCGTCGTGCTCTGAATGGATCCGTTACAATATTTTGTATTAGCTAATGAACCGTTGGTTCTTCCTGAAATTTCAAATGCAAATTTTGGTGTCATTCGCATGAGGTTACCAACTGGCTCTGCTGAAAGTTCCAGGTCAATGGTCATGGTCATCAGTGCATCGGCTCCTGTTTCGTTCATAATTCTTTCATTTACACTATTCACTCCAAACCCTTCGCTCAGTGGCATAAAGGCAGAAACAACCTTTGCACCGCGGTATGATCTGTCAATTTCAACTTTTGTGTTTTTGTCATCATTTGAATAGGATTCCATTGCGGCATAAGACGGAGAGTTTAAGATAGTTTCAATAGGAATAATCTCAGTAGATAATTCTTGCTTTACCACATCCATCAAATCAGGATAAAGTTTTTCCAGCATTGCGTCCCAGACCTCGTTGGGTGTTGGAGGAAATTGCAGTGTAACGTGAGTAGTAGTGATGGTAGTTTGTGTTTCGGTAGTAGATGTGTATTCTTTATATGTTGTTCCGCGAATGGAAAAAGAAGTGACACCGATTTTTTTCATTTGTTCAAAGGGGCGGCTGTAAAAAGCGCTGGCTTTATAAAAAGAATGATCCATTCTTTCTACATTTTCGTTATCTTTTTTTGAATCGTGTTTTGAAACTAAACCAAGATTTAGTTCCGGTTCAGCCGTTACATTGATAAATTTCCCAGCATTAAGCATGCAACGGTATTTGATATTAGTAATAGGACCTGAAATGTCAGTTGCATTTTCCAATGTTTCATATACGATCTGCAAATAGCTCTTTTTGTAATTATAAAGGAATTTGCTATCGGGTTTCAGCGCAATATTTCTGAAAGCGGCGGCTGGAATTGTAATTTTTGAGCCTGAACGAATGAAACATACATCCACAAATTCTTTCATGCCCATTTGTGTCATGGCGATGCTGATTTTAATGAGGGCATTTTCTGGAATGTCAGTATCCAATTCAACCGTCACATCTTTGGTTGGGTCTATAGAAATTTTATCCTGTTGTCCGTTAATGGATAGTACTTTTAATTTTTTTGAGGAAAGGTTAATCGTAAATGAGGATTTTTCTCCAGTAGTAGTAGTAATTTCTACCTTTTTAGGAGAATTGTCAGCATCCTCAATAAGAGAATAGGTACCGGCTGTTAAATAATCCATTGGCTTACCGTTTACATTAATGGTACCATCTACTTTATAATAAGCAACTGCAGAACTCCGCATTTCACTTGCGGTCTTTTGATCATTGGGTTTATTAACCAATGCTTGTTCAGCTTGCCTGTTCTTTTTAGTGACAGTAATGGCTAAGCCATCTCCACCCGATTTCCAACCATTCAGAAATGCCTGCGACATGGTGCCTAATTCAACAGGATGCAACCCACTGCCAACACTCACAAGCAGGTCCATATTATCTAAGGAAGCAGTTTTTTGATCCATCATAGTACCAACAGCTTTAGCTAATTTGGAGGTAAGCTTTCCCATGAGACCCTGGGAATAAGAAATATTGCATATTAACAGGAAGAACAGGAAATAAATGATTTTCTTTTTCATTGTTTTTGAGTTTAAGGGTTGAAATGTTAAATGGTTGAATGGTTTGAATGTTAAATTGTTACATTATTACATTGTTTCATTACTGTATGAATATAGATTTCTTGGTGTTACTTTGTGTCTTAGTGTTTAAATTTTTTTTAAACAAAAGTACAGAGTCAACATTCATTATTGAACAACAATTTTCTGATTATAAATTTTCCCACCTTCTTTCAACTGCATAAAATAAATACCCCTCGGTTGGTTAGAAATATCAATATTGAAATTTCTTACTCCATCCGGAATGACACTTTGTGTCACTTTTTTACCAAGTACATTAATAATTTCTAATGAGTTTATTTTGCTTGTGGCATTGAGAGTAAATTTTCCAGAGGAGGGGTTAGGTATCAAAACAAATGCATTTTCATTTAAAGATTCTTTCAAACCCGTAGTACCATCATAAATACAACGAATACTAGAACCCTGCCACATGCTATTACCTCCTTCATAAACATCAAAGTCATAATTAAAAACTTTTCTCACATGGGCATACGTACTGAAAAAGGGAGAAGATGTCCAAAACACACCATCTCTTCCTATTTCGGCATAAACATCTTTACCATGTGCGCCTCCGGGCAGGGCACTAAAACCACTGCTATTATCAGCGCCGAGATTTGGACTATTCCAACGGTCAGTACCTGTTTCTTTCAAATGTCCACCTGCTGAGTCCTTTCCACCAAATAAAGTGATAAGAGTACCCCAATCATCAATACTTGGAACTTTCCAACCACTTGGACAAATATTTCTGCTGTCGGTTGCCGCATACCAGGTGTAATGCCTGCCATAAATTGCAAGGGTACTATCACTATTTCCCGCACGCCACTGGTATTTGGGAGTTGTTTCACCGGAAACGTCAAGTGTGTCTGAGGTAGTTCCTATAGAGTCGCCGTTCTGATATCTGGTAACTTTCAAATTCTCCTTCATCCATTCCTGTGTTCCAATAACAACAGTATTATAGACATTTCCATCAATGTCCGTAACGGATTGAGCAATAGTTTTGCAATCATATCCTATAAGAAAAATGACTGCTATAAATAATAATACTTTCGTTTTCATTTTTTTGTTTTGGTTTAGTTTAGTTTGTCCTACTCGTATGGCTTTTCAGTTACGCCCTCCGGGAATTAATGGAGATGAAAATTTTAAAGTGGTATTTTAATACCACACTTTTAATTTCGGCTCGCAAGGTATAAATAATTATTGAAAAATAAAATGAGAATATTTAGGAGAGTGTTTACCAATCCTAAACATATTTGCGAAAGTTTAAGTAAAATGGAATAATGGAATGTCGGAATAATGGGAGGGCGAACCCAACATTCCAATATTCCATCATCACTTTTAAATTCGCAAACCTGTGTCGGTTTGTATTCATTGTTTCATTGCCTAACAATACAAATTTTTAATGTAACTTTGCAATTATAATTTTCAAATATTAAATGAGTAGAGAATTTAACATTACAGGTACTTGCATAGCTGAAAAGCATTATATGGTGGATATTTCTGAAAATCTGAAAGAAGTATTCCAATTGGTTGAAAAAGGTAACTATTTCACCATCAGCCGACCCCGGCAGTTTGGTAAAACCACTTCCCTCTTCTATCTAAAAAAAATGATACGAAAGAATCCTGATTACCTCGTCAGTTCCATCAGTTTTGAAGGAATTGGTGATGCTGTTTTTAGAGATGAAAAAACCTTTTGTCCATTCGTATTGAAATTAATTGGGGAAGGGTTTTTTGACGATGATATTCAAAAATATTTAGAGGATTCAAGTGCAAGTGTAACGGATATTAAAACACTCTCCGGGTATATTACAATATTTGTTAAGAAGTACAACAAAAAGATTGTCTTAATGATTGATGAGGTGGACAAAAGCAGTAATAATCAATTGTTCCTCAGTTTTATAGGGATGTTACGAAATAAATATTTATTTAGAGACCAAGGAGAAGATCATACTTTTCAAAGTGTCATTTTAGCCGGGCTTCATGACGTAAGAACACTCAAACTGAAACTTCGTCCCGATGAAGAACAAAAGTTCAATAGTCCCTGGAATATAGCTACAGATTTTAAAGTGGACATGAGTTTTGACCCAAGGGAAATTTCCACTATGCTAATTGATTATGCAAATGATAAAAAAGTGGAGATGGATATTATGAAAATTGCTGAGCGTATTCATCACTATACGAGCGGGTATCCGTTTTTAGTAAGCCGGATTTGCAAGGAAATTGATGAGGAAATTTTACCTAAAAAAACGACAAAAACGTGGTCGGAAGCCGATATAGACAATGCCGCAAGAGATATATCTGCCGAATGGGTAAGCAATACCAATTATGAGAGTTTGGTAAAAAATATAGAAGATAATGATAAGTTATATACTCTTTGTGAGGAGTTGGTATGCGGAAGCAACTCTTTTGCATTTAACTTGTTAAATCCTACAATATATCTGGGAGTAATACATGGATTATTCGGAAAGGGAAAGGAAAATAAAGTGGATTTTCACAACAAAATATACGAAGTGATAATAACCAATTATATTACCAGTAAATTGTCGTTGGACAAATCCAAAGATATCGCAAGTGAAGCGGTAAGTGTCCGGTTTGAAAGACCTGACGGAAGTTTAGATATTGAAAAAGTTCTGCTCAAATTTCAAGAAGTGATAAAAGAAAAATATTCTCAATCAGAGGTTCTGAAAAGCAATGAATTTCTTGAAAAAAACCTGCGCTTGTTGTTTCTTGTTTTTCTGAAACCTATCATCAACGGAAGGGGGTTTTCGTTCAAAGAAGTAGAAACCGGAGCAGAAAAACGAATAGATATTGTTATTATATTCCAGGACGAAAAATTTGTGGTTGAATTGAAACTGTGGCGAGGGGCAGAATATCATAAAGAAGGGATGGAACGGCTCAAAAATTATATGAAGCATGAGGGTGCTGAAAAAGGATATATGCTGATTATGGATAAAACCAGGCACAAAGAATTTATAGTGGAAAATGAAGAAGGTGTGATGATGGTGTGGATATGAGAACATCTCCTAAATCCATGAAAATACCATTTTATTAAACAATATCAATTAATTTTACTATCTTTGCACCTTTGAAATGGCTGTGAAGGGAAAACTTATGGGGACGGTGTCCCCTTTTTAGTTATAATTAGGCAAACCAAATCAGCTTAGTTTTAAAAAAAACATATAACACTAAACAAGAAATAAATAATTTCAAAGTGTTCAATCCCTTTGACATTTATAATTTTTTGTTACATGTTTTTTGTTTTTTTTTTTAACCTGAAGACCTTTTGTGTAAAAGTGCATAGAGGAATATAGTATTTGCAATACTTAGTTCTGATATCAGTTGATAATAAAATGGATCTAAAAAACAACATACTCTCTCTTCTTGAGCCAAAGTTAAAGGACACTGGGATCTTTGTGGTGAGTTTGTATATCCAACCGGGTAGAGTTACCCATATTTGTTTGTCTCTTGAGAAAGACAGCGGAATTAATATTGATGAATGTGCGGGAATTTCCCGTTACTTGTTGAATGAATTATCAGCAAATCCGGAATATGATTTCCCATATACATTGGAAGTTTCTTCTCCCGGCATTGATAAACCTTTTGTTCATCCACGTCAGTATAACAGGAACATTAACAAACACTTAAGAGTTATTACTAACGATGGTTCTTCCAGAGAAGGCATTTTAGAGAATGTTTATGAAAACGGGATAGTGCTCAAGGAAAAATTGGAGACAAAAGGGAAAAAGAAAGACCAGATTACTTTTTCAAAAAATATTGCTTTTTCTGAGATCAAAGAGGCGAAATGCAAGATATAATATTGAAAATCATTTGTAGAAACGGGATTAAAACCCGTTTGTACAATTTATTATTACAACCATTATTCATAAACCATTAATCATTAACTGAATTTCACCCATGAACAGCTCCATTTTAATTGATTCGTTCAAAGAATTCACAAAGGAAAAAAACATTGACCGCCCCACCATGATGAGCGTGATGGAGGATGTATTCCGCTCCATGATCCGGAAACAATTTATAGATGATACCAATTTTGAAATCATCGTAAATGTCGAAAACGGAGATCTTGAAATCTGGCGTAAGCGAATTATCATTTCAGACGAGGAAGAAATTACTGACGCCAACAAACAGATTTATCTGAAAGAAGCCCGCAAAATTGAAAAGGACTTTGAAGTAGGAGAAGAAGCCGCTGAAGTAATTGGTCTGGAGGCATTCGGAAGAAGAGCGATACAAACTCTCCGTCAGAATCTTATCCAGCGAATCAAAGAAATAGATAAAAACAAACTTTTCCAGATCTATAAAGACAAAGAGGAAGAATTGATAATGGGAGAAGTGTATCAGATCCGCCCTAAAGAGGTTTTAGTGCGTGACTCACAGGGAAATGAACTGATACTACCAAAATCAGAACAAATTCAAAAAGACCGTTATAAAAAAGGAGATATGATAAGAGCGGTTGTGATAAAAGTAGATATCATTAACAACAATCCGAAAATCATCATTTCAAGAACCGCTAACAGTTTTCTCGAGCGTTTGTTTGAACTGGAAGTGCCGGAAATTTTCGATGGCTTGATAACCATTAAAAAAATTGTTCGTGAACCTGGTGAGAGAGCCAAAGTAGCGGTTGAATCGTATGATGACAGAATTGACCCTGTCGGCGCTTGCGTAGGTATGAAAGGTTCCAGAATTCATGGGATTGTCAGAGAACTGAAAAATGAAAATATTGATATTATTAATTATACCAATAACCTCCAGTTGATGATTGCCAGAGCCATGAACCCTGCAAAAATTACAAGCATGAAAATTGATGAGGATACGAAACGAGTGTCACTCTTTTTAAAACAAGATCAGGTATCTCTCGCCATAGGCAAAGGGGGACAAAACATACGTCTAGCCGGAAAATTAGTCGGTTATGAAATAGATGTTTTCCGTGATAATGAAGATGCCGATACAGAGGATGTAAAAATTGAAGAATTTGTGGATGAAATTGATAGCTGGGCTATTGATGAATTAAAACGTATTGGTCTCGACACCGCAAAAAGTGTTTTAGCATTACAAAAAGAGGAATTAATCAGAAGAACGGAACTTGAAGCTGAAACAATTGAAGAAATTCTGAATATTCTTAAGAAAGAATTTGAAGAAGAAACCGAAAGTGTAAGTGAAAAGAAAGAGAAAGAGGAAGAAAAAGAAGTAGAAAAAGAGGAAGAGGAAAAAGAAAAATAGAGAATGGCAAAAGGTAGTTTTTAGAAGTACCCGTTATATAAATCAATTTATGTCAACAGATAAATTAAAAAGGTTAACCCAGGTTGCCAAAGAGCTAAACATCTCTATTGGAACGATTGTGGAATATCTTGGGAAAAGAGGACATAAGATTGATGGAAAACCAAATACTAAAATTGATGAAGAACAATATCATATTTTAAGAAAAGAATTTGCCACTTCCATTTTAGCCAAAGAAGAAGCTGATAAAGTAATCATCGGTAAGCAACGGTATAATTTGGATGCACAAGCATCTGAAATTAAAACAGAAGATGCGGAATCAGAATCTAATAATGATCTCAGAATAAAAGTTTCGACTACCAATGAGATTATTTCATCTTCTGATTTAGTCAATGTGAAAGAAAAACATGCACCATTACCTGTTGAAGATACTAGTTCTGTAACTGCTGAAAGTCAAAAAAGAGCTAAGGAAGAAACTACTGCAACGGAAAATATAGAGAAAACTTCTGTGGAAAAGGAAGTGAAAGAACCCGCCGTTCAATTAAAAATCAAAGGCAAGATTGACCTTGAAAAGTTTAAAGATACAAAAGAAAAGAAATCACATTCAAAAACAACCGAAAAAAATAAAGGGAGCAAGAGTAAAGAAGAAACAATTGAAAAAGCAAAAATTGAAAAAGAAGAACTTTCTCCCAAAGAACCCTCTATTTCAGCCCCTGAGACATCTATCATTCCACCATTGGAAACCATATCAGCCAAAGCAGAAACTTTAAAAGGACTCACGGTATTAGGAAAAATTAATTTACCGGTGAAAGATGTTAAAAATGATGACTCAGGAGATAGATCCGGAAGAAAAAAACGAAAACGAATTCTTATATCCAGCAAATCATTAGAAGATAAAAAACATAAATTTTATGGAGGGGGCGCACCCATTGCCATCGCTCAACGCATTGATTACCGGCAGGAACTTTCGAAAGGGAAGAAAAAAGGGAAATCAAAAAAGAAAAAAGCCCACAAGGAAGAGGTCTCTGAAAAAGTTATCCAGGACCAAATAAAGGCAACTCTCGCAAAACTTAGTGAAGGTAGAACCACCCGTTCATCACTTCGTGCTAAATACCGGCGAGAAAAACGTACAGAATTAGAAGCTGCAGAAATTGAAGATATAAAACAAAAAGAAATAGATGCCAAAGTTCTGAAAGTGACAGAATTTGTTACTGCCAATGAATTGGCAATATTGATGGATACTCATGTTACGGCAGTAATATCCTGCTGTTTGCAATTAGGATTAATGGTGTCAATTAACCAACGCTTGGATGCTGAAATTATTGGAATAATTGCCGAAGAGTTTGGTTTTAAAGTAGAATTTGTCGGAACAGAAGAAACCATCAAGGTTGAAGAAATACCTGATAATCCTGAAGACCTTAAACATAGGGCTCCTATTGTTACCGTCATGGGCCACGTAGATCATGGAAAAACTTCTTTACTCGACTCCATAAGAAAAACAAAAGTTACCGAAGGCGAAGCCGGTGGAATTACTCAGCACATTGGCGCCTATCAGGTAGAACTTGAAAATGGAAAAAAAATTACCTTCATTGATACACCAGGGCACGAAGCATTTACAGCCATGCGAGCCAGAGGCGCCAAAGTAACCGATTTAGTCATTTTGGTTGTTGCCGCTGATGACGGAGTTAAACCACAAACCGTTGAGGCAATCAATCATGCTACAGCCGCAAATGTTCCTATGTTAATTGCCATCAATAAAATTGATAAAGAAGGCGCTAATACCGATAAAATTAAAGAAGAATTATCGCAACACAATATTTTAGTGGAAGATTGGGGAGGGAAATTCCAGTGTCAGTTGATCTCAGCTAAAAAAGGAATCGGAATAAAGGATTTACTTGATAAAATACTTCTTGAGGCAGAATTGCTGGACTTAAAAGCAAATCCTGATAAGAATGCTTCCGGAACCGTTATCGAAGCAAAATTGGATAAAGGAAGAGGAATTGTTACCACTATTTTAGTGCAAAGTGGCACTATAAAAGTTGGCGATATTCTTCTTTGTGGTCAACATTTCGGGAAAGTCAAAGCCATGCATGATGATTTAGGAAAACAAATGACTGTGGCAGGACCCTCTGAGCCGGTATTGATTCTGGGTATGAATTCATCTCCTCAGGCAGGCGATAGATTTTTAATTGTTGATTCTGACAAAGAAGCCAGGGAAATAGCCGGTCACAGAGCCGCATTGCAACGTGAACAGAAAATGCGCACTAAAAAACATATTACGCTTGATGAAATCGGAAGGCGGCTGATGATTGGAAATTTCAGAGAATTGAACATTATTGTGAAAGGGGATGTTTTAGGATCTGTAGAAGCGTTGTCAGATTCATTTGCAAAACTATCAACTGAAAAGGTACATATCAGTATTATTTTAAGGGGAGTAGGACAGATCACAGAATCAGACGTCATGCTTGCTTCTGCGTCTGATGCTATCATTGTAGGATTTCAAGTTCGACCCTCGCTGAATGCTAAAAAACTTGCCGAAAAAGAGGGAATTGATTTACGTTTATATTCAATTATTTATGATGCAATCGAAGAATTAAAAACCGCCATGGAAGGTATGTTGATTCCTGAGACGGTAGAAAAAATTGTCAGTAATGTTGAGGTAAGAGAAATATTCAAAATAACTAAAGTTGGAACTATTGCCGGATGTATTGTTCAGGAAGGTACTATTGCAAGAAATGCAAAAATCCGAATTATCAGAGATGGGATCGTTATCCATACAGGGGAACTGGCATCCTTAAAAAGATTCAAAGAAGATGCATCTGAAGTAAAATCTGGATTTGAATGTGGTCTTGCTATAAAGAATTTTAATGATTTACAGGTGAAAGATATCATTGAAGCATTTGAAATGGTGGAAGTCATGAGTAAGGTTTAATTTTTTCTTTATTCAAACCTACAAGGTTAGCCGGTGCTTAAATCCATGCAAAACCTTGAAGGTTATTTTTTCTTTATCCTTTTCTCTTTACCCTTTATCCTTCCTTCCCGAATGGTTTCCGGAAAAAAAATTGTCGTAGTTCTGCCTGCCTATAATGCCGGAAAAACTCTGAAAAATACATACAATGAAATTCCTTTTGAAATTGTTGATGAAGTTATTTTAGTGGATGATTCATCAAAGGATGACACTATTGAAGTGGCACGCTCGCTGGGAATAAAAAAAATAATACAGCATGAAAAAAACCGAGGTTACGGAGGCAATCAGAAAACCTGCTATACGGAAGCGCTTAAATCCGGAGCCGATATTGTAGTCATGCTTCATCCGGATTATCAATATACTCCCAAACTCATGGAAGCAATGATTTATCCCATTGCAAGAGGGCTATTCCCGGTTATGCTTGGGTCACGCATTTTAGGACGTGGCGCTTTAGCTGGTGGAATGCCACTTTATAAGTACATTGCCAACCGGTTGTTGACTATTGCCCAGAATTTGTTGTTAACCCAAAAATTAGCAGAATATCATACGGGCTACCGCGCTTTTAGCCGTGAAATCCTCGAAAAATTACCTCTCGAAGAAAATTCAGATGATTTTGTTTTTGATAATGAAATGCTGGCACAAATTGCCTACACTGGATTTACCATAGGTGAAATAACCTGCCCCACAAAATACTTTGAAGAGGCAAGCAGTATAAATTTTTTACGAAGCATAAAATATGGTCTCGGTGTATTAAGAGTTTCTTTTCTCTTTCGACTTCAGAAATTTGGAATCATTACTTCAAAAATTTTTGATATTGAAAACGGAAAGAAGTTAAGATGGATATAGGGTATAAGGTATAGGGGCTAAACCCATATACCCTTATACCCTAATACCTTTATACCCTTATACCCTTATACCCTTATACCCTTATATATTAAACATGGACAAAATATCTTACCTGAGCAATGCAGACGTTTCTGCCATTCTCAATCTGTACGACCAATATCTTCAAAATCCCGATTCAGTTGAACTGACATGGAGAAAATTTTTTGAAGGTTTTGAATTTGCAAAATATACTTTTAATGAATTTCAGGATGAAACTAAAACTCAACTGAATGGAGATATAAAGAACGATGAAATATTTGCAAAAGAATTTAAAGTAATCAATCTGATACAGGGATATCGTACTAGAGGTCATCTTTTTGCAAAAACCAACCCCATCAGGGAAAGAAGAAAGTACAGTCCTCTTTTAACCCTTGAAAATTTTGGGTTGACTGTTCAGGATTTAGAGATGGTATTTCAGGCAGGTACACAAATCGGGATCGGACCCGCTACACTTGAAAATATTATTTCTCACCTTGAAATTACTTATTGCAGAACCATTGGCGCAGAATTTATGTATGTCAGGTCGCCCGAAATTTTAAAATGGTTGCAAACAAAAATGGAGGTATGCAAAAACACTCCGGATTTTGATGCCATCAGAAAAAAGAATATTTTAACTAAAATTAATCATGCTGTTGGATTTGAGCAGTTTCTTCATACGCGTTTTACCGGACAGAAACGTTTTTCACTTGAGGGTTGTGAAGCCATTATTCCGGCGCTTGAAGAGGTAATTGAATATGGTGCTGAATTGGGAATAGAAGATTTTATTATTGGAATGGCACATCGTGGGCGTTTGAATGTGCTTGTAAATATTATGCAAAAAACCTACGAGGATGTCTTCTGTGAATTTGAGGGCAATTCCATGGTGGAATCACTTTTTGATGGAGATGTAAAATATCATCTGGGCTTTTCCAGTGACATTACTACCGATTTCGGAAAAAAAGTTCATTTAAGTTTAGCCGCCAATGCTTCCCACCTCGAAACGGTTGATCCGGTGGTTTCAGGCATGGCACGGGCTAAATTAGATACAAAGCACCAGGGGAATGAGAATAAAATTGCGGCTATAATCATTCACGGAGATGCCTCCATGGCAGGACAAGGCATCGTTTATGAATTAATTCAGATGTCGCAACTCGATGGGTATAAAACCGGTGGTACTATACATGTTGTGTTGAATAATCAGATTGGCTTTACCACCAATTATACTGAATCACGGAGCAGTACGTATTGTACCGATGTAGGAAAAGTGACACTTTCTCCCGTATTTCATGTAAATGCAGACGATGTGGAAGGTGTTATCTACGTAACTAAACTCGCGATGGAATTCCGGCAGAAATTTCACAGAGATGTATTTATTGATATTCTCGGATACAGAAAATATGGACACAACGAGGGAGATGAACCAAGATTTACTCAGCCATTACTTTATAATTTAATTGACAAACATCCTAATCCAAGAGATATTTATTTTCAGAAGTTACTTGATGAAAAAATGCTTACGGATATTACCATCAAAGAATTAGATGCTGATTTTAAAAATGAATTGCAAAAACGTTTTGAGCTTGTAAAAACAGGAAAAATCGGTAAAAGTTCTGAACAAAAATTAGGAGGTCCCTGGGAAAAATTCAGACAGAGTAAAGAGGAAGATTTTCAAAAGTCCCCTGACACAAGAGTGGATGAAAAAAAATTAAATAAGTTGGCTGAAAAAATCAATACACTCCCGGATGGGAAAAAATATTTTAAAAAGCTTTTAAAAATCTTTGAGGACCGCAAGATTTTATATTTTGATAAAAAACAAGTGGATTGGGCTTTAGCAGAAATTCTTGCGTATGCAAGCTTGATGGATGAGGGTTTTCATGTAAGATTAAGTGGTCAGGATGTTCAGAGAGGCACTTTCTCTCACCGGCATGCTGTCATCAAAACAGAAGATACCGAAGAAGAAATCGTGCCTTTAAATAATTTATCAGATACTCAGGGAAAATTTCAGGCATTCAACTCATTGCTTTCTGAATATGCAGTACTTGGATTTGAATATGGCTTTGCCAGTGTATTACCGGATTTTCTCGTAATCTGGGAGGCACAGTTTGGTGACTTTGCCAATGGCGCTCAAATTATGTTTGACCAGTTTATAAGCAGTGCAGAAGATAAATGGTATCGCCAGAACGGATTAGTTGTGTTTTTACCCCATGGGTATGAAGGGCAGGGTCCGGAACATTCCAGTGCAAGAATTGAACGGTTCCTCGGATTATGCGCGGAAGAAAATATGATTGTTGCTTATCCCACTACTCCGGCAAATATGTTTCATCTTTTAAGACGCCAACTTAAATTTCCTTTCCGGAAACCACTGATCGTTTTTACTCCAAAAAGTTTATTACGACACCCTTTATGTGTTTCTCCGGTGAATGAATTGACAAACAATAGATTCTGTGAAATTATTAGTGACACTAAGACCGAACCTGAAAAAGTAAATAGAATTATTTTTTGTACAGGAAAAATTTATTATGACCTTCTCAAAAAATTGGAAGAATCGAAAAAGAATACTATTGCAATAATACGTATTGAACAGTTATACCCCTTTCCTGTGACACAATTAAAACTTGAAGTTAGTAAATTCAAAAAGGCAAAAGAATTTTTATGGGTGCAGGAAGAACCGGAAAATATGGGAGCTGGTTATTATGTGGAAAGGCAACTTAGGGATCTATCAGTAAAATTTATAGCTTCTCCACGAAGTGCCAGTCCTGCTAGCGGATCTATCAAACAGCATAATTTCAGGCAAAATGCAGTTTTGGAAAAAGCGATAGGGTAGGGGTAGAAACACGTTGCACCGTGTTTCTACAATACATTTTTTACTCCATCTTAACCACCTTGCCCCATTTGCTAACGCCATCTGTAGTAATTCTAAGTAAATAAATTCCCGGTGAAAGCGTTTTAACTGTTGCATTAGATACATTAAACCCATTCAGATTTCCAGATTGATTTTTATTTTCAACTAAAACAATTCTGCCGAATTTGTCAATCAATTCTAATTTAACCCCGTTTGCTAATTTGGAATTTGTATTCACAGTTAAATAATCAGAGAATGGATTTGGGAAAATATTAATTTCTGATAAATTACTACTACGTAAACTAAAATTTTCAGAAATGCCTTCACAAATAACATCATAGGTTTCAGAAATAGAGTCAGTGCCACAACTATTTTTAACAATAAGTTTTACGTTTGTTAAAACCCAGCAGCTAAACGTATCCAATGTATTTTTTTCAAAAGATTCTTTTCCATCCATAAATATCCAGTGACTTGAGCCACCGTTTTTTGAAATGTTTTTAACTATTACGATAGCACTATCAGATGAAATTTGATAAAATTCCCATTCAATATCAGCCACAGGCGCACCGTAATTCACGTTTACCCTCATCGAATCCCACATATAACAAGTATTCACCGGTAATACTGAAAGGGTAAGTACATACATCATACTATCGGTCGGTTTGGCATAAGGTTTAGCACAATCCACACAACTCAATCCTTGTACGGGTTCCCACCGATATTTGGGGAAAGTTATAGGACCACCGGAAGCGCTCAGTTGTACACTGTCACCAATGCAAAGTGTAGTGTCACTGCCGGCATTAAGCTTTAACGTTTTTTTCACGTTAATGACGACCGTTCCTGTGTCTATACACATCCCATTATCTCCAACAAGTTGGAATACGTACTTAGCTGAAGTACCTGGTGCCGCATTCATTGTATAAGCACTGTCAGTAACCATGGGAACGTTAACTCCGTCTTTTAACCAATAATATAAAATGGGATTATTAAAATCTGAAAAAGATTCATTTTTAAAGGTAACTGTCTCTCCAGAACAAACAGAAGTGGCAGAAGATGTTATAATTGCTTGTAAACATTCTTTAATAGTGACTTTTTTAGTTTTTATTGCCGAACAGCCCAATGTGTTTGTAACCATGAGTGAAACAGATGCTTTCCCAGCTTTGTCAAAATTAAAAACAGCATCTTTTTCAGTACCACTATATTTGGTAGGCACAGCACCCCCCAGAAGATTTGGCAGAATTGTCCAGAAATAAAAGGAATTTTCTACCGTATTCGTGGAAAGATTTGTTAACAAAATGTTTTTATGTGTAATGGAATCACCAATTGAAAAATCAGGAACCGGTTTTGGATTTACTGTCACTGTTTTAATCAAGGTATCCGTCATTGTCATAGTAGAGTCCCATGCAACTAATCTGACGTTGTATGCTCCTGTGTCACTGAAGAGATGAGCTGGGTTTCTTAAAGTACTAATAGGTGTACCGTCATCAAAGCTCCATTCCCACGCAATAGACCTTTGAGAAATATTAGTAAATCTTACAGAATCGCCCAGACAAGGAAATGCGGCTTTGTAATTAAAGTCCGCCATCACTTCTGTAGAATCCGTAACCTTCACCGGAATTTTCAATGTAGTACAAGTGTCACACAAGGTGTTACAAGTAACGAGTTGAACCTGAAAAGTACCTTTTGTAGTGTAATAATGTATAGGATTCCATTTATCTGAAATATTTTCTACACCGCTGGCGGGGTCACCGAAATCCCAATGCAGGGAGTCAGTATTAACTGGGATAGAATAAAATTGGATGTGTGCAGAATCATTTTCGTTTTGATATGCTAATGGTGGATTAGGAATAAAAACAGGCACCGGTGTAAAACATCTGGTTGAATCAAGATATTCAAGAGTTATAGGAACTTCAATCCCTAAATTGTACATGGATTTGATTCTCACAACAGGATAGCCGGAGCGAACGCTGAGCCAAGTATATTCTATGACTGAGTCAGGAAACTGCTCGGCAGAAAGACCAAGGGTTGTTCCATAAGAGAATGTATCCTGAGCCGCAAAAACAGTATCCACGCTATAAATCAGGGATCTGACTTTATAAGTACTGTCGTATTCACCAAAAGGGGTTTTAATTTTTCCCCATCCAACCACTTCATTATTTCTTTTTTGCCAGTGTTTCCATACAAATGGTACAAGACCATAAGTCGCTGTCTCCACATCATATTTGAAACTACTTGTGGAAGAATCCTTCTTACCAAAAGTCACAGGATAGGAGTAAATGACATCTGGATTATCATAACGCACCAACATGGGAACTTCAAGTCCAAAAGCAACAACGGTATTAGCGACTGCAGTATTTTTGAGTGAAGAGTTATCATTTTCTAAAAATTGATAGAAGTCAGTAATCGCTATGCCGACGGGTGTATAAATGCTATCTAATAAGGGCTTTGCAAGGTTAGTGAGTGCCAGCCAATCATTATCACATTCGGTTTTACAACCTTTTTTACAAGTATCCACGCAGGTCGCGTATTCTGTAGGTTTAGTGAATGGATTATAAACAGTCGCACATGTAAACAGGCAATTGGTTTGGCATGTTGATACTTTACAAACTTGATTGGCGTATTGATCTTTATATCCACTCAGTAACATTGGGTCATCATAAAAGAATGGCTTCTGGGTAATAGGAGAAATCTTTGAGAAATCCCAGGCAATATTTTCTCCGGTGGTATCGGCATTTGTTAAAAAAAGAGTGGCTGTATTCCCGGCGCTTACGGTAAAGGTGTCATTGGGATTGGCATAGTTTGAGGATTCATATTGGTATCCCTGACCGAATGTATGGACTGAGAATACTAATGCGATGGTTGAAAGGAGAAGTTTTTTCATGATTCTATGTTGTTGAAAAATAGTTAAAATGTTAAAGGATGATTAAATTAAAGGTTTTTTTTACACCAAGATTCTGATTTTATTGGTGATACTATTCTGCTTTTTCTTCCTTCATCCAGCAATTCTGACAATTTAGAATCTCTGTATTCTTCATTATTCATAACCGAAATGTCTTTTGTAAAAACACTTAAAATTTGCTTTACAGTATTTAGAATACTTTTATTTTGTATTTTGGCAATAATTACGCTCATAATAAATTAGCTAATTCTTATTTTTATTATCTAACATTATAAATGTTTTTGTTAATCGCACAAATATACCATTTTTGGGAATTAGAACAAAATGTAATTTTTTCTTAGTAGAAAGAAATTTCCATGTAATCAGACCTCCAGATTTTTTATAAAAATTTTTTCAATTTCCCCGTTGCAGTTTTTCTTATAAGTAGGAATATAATCACCGGAATGAAAATATTGAGGAGGAGAGTAAATGAATTTGGTAAAAAATTCTTTTACCTTGGATAAAAGTTTTTTGCGGGTTTTTAGCTCGGAGTCCATAAATTTTATATTCGCTTTAATACGCTAAACAGGGTTCAAAGTTACACCTACCCTGTATATATTAAACGTAAGTAATCCCCATAAAATTGTGTATTGATTAAATTAATAGACGAAGTATCTATAGTATTACTACTTATACTGCAATCGGTATAACTTTTCGTTTACCCTGGAAGATTGTTATATGGTTAAATGGTTATATAGATTTTTGCTGAAATTTGCTTAGTTTACAGTATAATTACAACTGAATTACCATTGTATTACAACCGCATTACAACTGTATTACTACTGTATCACCACTGAATTACCATCGTATTACAACCGTATTACTGATAATTATTTAGGTCCTGTATAAATACAACCCACGTCATTACAGGCAGAACAATTTAACGTGACGGTTTGACCATTATATACATAGGTAAACGAATTACTTGTATTTCCCATTTTGTTGCAGATTTCACAAACAGTAGTCATTTGAGTATTATCAACCTTAACATAAGCAATGCTATCACAAGGCGATTGTCCTGCATTCGCTATAGTGGCTGTACATTCGCTCGTGTTCGCTTTAGGGTCATAATCAACTTTTACAGTTATAGGAAATCCGTAAAGGGCAGTTTTTAGTTCGGTGATACCACTGGTCAAATAATAACATCCTCCCTGCAATAACATATTAGTGGCTTTCAAATTAAAATATTCTAATTCTTTAACCCAGCCATCTCCCCAACCATTTATAGTTAGTTCATCGTCGCTCCGGTCGGTTAGGGTTTGTATATTCAATGATTTTGTCTTAAGATTCAACTCTCCTTTAAGTGCGGTAAGCAAGGTTCCATCTGTCAGATAAAAAGCACCGGAATTTGATAATGAATCCTTGGAATAGGAACCAGAAATAGTTAATGTTCTGTCAAATGCTTTTGTGTCATTATTTACAATCCCTAACGATAAATCAAGTTTCTGATTATTAACAAAATAATTTTCGGTAGAAATGGTAAGCTTGGTTCCAATCTCAAAAGGAAATCCTGAAAACAAAATTTTCAATTTTCCTCTTCTTGTAATACTGTCCGGGCATATACAATCGGAATAAGTTTGTGTGTTCTGATCGAAACCAAAATGTAAATACAATATTTTATTTACTATTTGAGAACGGTCAACGAACAAGCAGGGGTTAGTGGCACTCATATAGGATTTTCCCATTCTTCCTCCATCCGTAGGGCTGATATTATTATCAACATTCGCTACCATATACATAGATTCAGACATCATTTGATTTTGCTGATCACCCGCCGCTACAAAGGTTTCATTTTTATAGATGCAGGAATCAGCAACTGTTGCGGAAGAATTATAGTTTATGGCATTTTTATCCATACAACCTTTAATAACCGGAGTGGTCGTATTTTGGTCTAAGGTTTCCTTTTTACATGAGGAAGAAATGCAGATAAATGCAAGAGATGCAGATAAAATAATATTTTTTTTATTCATTATTATCCGGACAAATTAAAGTGAATATTAATTACACACCGCATCATTCAACTGAGCATCCCAGCAGTGCCACTGAGTATCTTTGAACTTGATGGAATCCGTCACCTGTCCCACTTTGGTAGTACGATTCCATTTTATATCGGTAAGATTATTTTTCCCTTTGTTAAATATTTTATAGTATGCATTGAAAGTGGCATCGCTGGTAATTCCATAATGAATGTAACCCCCGTTTTCAACGCCTCCTGGTACTATATTCATGTATTTTGTATCTGCAGTGCCACTAGTTGTATTCCGGTTCCAGGTAATGCTTAACAATGCTTTTTTACTGGTAGGATTATCATTTAAAGTCCAGGTTCCTGTGGAATTAGCCAGATCTGATGTACCAGAATACCAAAGAAAATCTGTAAATGAATTTGCTTTGGAAATAAACATCTCCCATTTGACGGTATTATCGCTCTGTAAAGTAGTTCTTAGTTTGGCGGTATGGTCTATGTTCAATGCTTTAAATCCGTAAGTCCATTCCCAAACATTGTCAGATGTTTGTGAGGCAGTATGATTGAATGATTCGTAAAATGATGCTACAGGAACTGCTAATCCTACCGTAAGTACTACATTCCAAACTAACACATTACCGGCGGCATGTAGCCAATTCGCTTTGGTTAAAGGAAAAGCACGTAAATTAATTTGCTCGTTCATAATTTTCTTAGTAGTATCAAAACTACTTGCATCCAACTGCATAGTTGAAGCAGGAGGGATGGCAGGAGCTTCTTTTTTTTCCTCCTCTTTTTTACAGGAAATTGTCAAGATAAAAAAGAAAATAAAAAATATAACAGGGAATTTTTTTGATAGTGTTTTCATTTTTGATGTAGTTTTGGATTAAATTTAATTTAAAAGAAAAAATGTTACTGTTCAGGCATAAATAGCAACTACTCATCATAAAAAAGAACTCACGCAAAGTCGCAAAGATCACAAAGAAAAAAATCATAAATGATTTTTTTTTCTGCGTACTTTGCGCCTTTGCGTGACATAATTATATTTGCGTGAAATAATACTCACCTGAGCAATTACGAAAACACAAAAGTATTACATTTAAAATAAACTGCAATGATTTTTATCAGATAGATTATAAAAAATCGTAATTTAAGTACACAATACACTAAAACGTTACTAATACCCCTTTGCAATCTCACACTTCCGTTGTATCTTTGCCAAACTCAAAAATAAAAACACCATGAACTTCGCATATAACGAAAACCAAAACATGATTGCCTCCATGATTCGTGATTTTGGTAAAAAACACATCGAGCCATATAAAATGGAATGGGATGAAGCACAAAAATTTCCTGTGGAAGTATTTCGCAAATTAGGAGAACTAGGATTGATGGGCATTTTGGTTCCTGCAGAATACGGTGGTGCGGGCATGAGTTATATGGAATATGTTACAGCCATTGTTGAATTGTCAAAAATTGACCCTTCGTTGGGATTATCCCTTGCCGCTCATAATTCATTATGCACCGGACACATTTTACAATTTGCCAATGATTCCCAGAAAAAGAAGTATTTACCAAAACTTGCATCGGGACAATGGATAGGCGCCTGGGGATTAACTGAGCCAAATACCGGTTCTGACTCCGGTGCCATGCTTTGTACTGCGGTAAAATCCGGAAAAGGATATGTATTAAACGGCACAAAAAATTTTATTACGCATGGTGTCTCGGGGGATGTGGCGGTTGTAATTGCACGGACCGGTGAGAAAGGCGATAAACATGGGATGAGTGCATTTATCATTGAGAAGGGTACACAGGGTTTTTCAGGTGGGAGAAAAGAAAATAAACTCGGGATGCGTGCCAGTGAGACCACCGAATTAATCATGAATAATTGTGAAGTTTCTTCGGAAAATCTTATGGGTAAAGAAGGGGAGGGGTTCATACAAGCAATGAAGGTATTGGATGGAGGTAGAATTTCAATAGCATCGTTGGCGGTAGGAACTGCCATAGGAGCTTATGAAGCGGCGTTGGCTTATTCTAAAGAACGCCATCAATTCGGTAAACCAATATCTTCGTTTCAGGGTATTTCTTTTAAGCTGGCGGGAATGGCAACTGAAATTGAAGCGGCTAAATTACTCACCTTTCAAGCCGCTGATTTTAAAAACCGCGGTTTAAAAGTTACAAAATTATCATCTATGGCAAAATATTACGCGGCGGAAACGGCTGTTCGCGTGGCTACAGAAGGAGTACAGATTTTTGGCGGATATGGATTTACTAAAGATTATCCTGCTGAGAAATTTTATCGTGATGCAAAACTTTGCACCATAGGGGAGGGTACGTCTGAAATTCAAAAAATGGTGATTGCAAAGGAATTGGCGAAAGAGTAAAAAATAACTTTTTATTTTGTTTAATTACCTAACTTCCAACTTCCTTTCTCATCGTTACGCCTGCGCCTGCTTCGTAATAGTTGTTTTCTTTTGACTTGTAATAACCCTGATCCATTAACGAAACATTTTTAATTACATTAAGTGACACCTGCCCACCGGTGTAATCCTCCAAACCCGTCATAACTCCCGCCTTCAAAACATCGTCTTCATGCATCAATGGCACGTTGTGGGATGGAGTAATGTAAAAATAATATATAAATTTTTTCTCATTTTTTATTGTTCATTATATGTTATGTGTTATATGTTATTAATTTTTTTTTCTGCTTAGTTAAGGATTGTTAACTTCAAATTATTTATTTTTCTCATACACCCTTACCCCATTAACAAAAGTAGTTAAAACGTTGACTTTATACAACTCACGATCATCAACCTTTAGTATGTCTTTATCAAGAATTACAAAATCCCCCGCTTTTCCAATTTCCAAACTGCCTCTTTCTTTTTCTTCAAAACAAGCAAAAGCTGTCCAGATAGTCATAGCACGTAAAGCATTTTCCCGTGTCACTGCTTCCGTGTAATTAAAACCATTTTTTGGAAATCCGGTAGTATCTTTTCGTGTCACTCCGGCATAAAAACCCAAGAGGGGATTAATTTTTTCAACAGGAAAATCAGAGCCATTTGCAATGATACCTGTTGTAGTAAGTAATTTATTGTATGCATAAGCGCCTGTCAGGCGTTCCTCGCCAAGGCGTTCCTTTGCCCAATACATGTCAGAAGTGGCATGAGTAAACTGTATGGATGGAATAATAGAATAATTGGCAAATTTTTTCATCTCAGAGGTATCAATCACTTGTACATGTTCAATGCGCCAACGTTTGTCGTTATTAGTTTTTAATTTTTCTCCATACAGGGTAAGCATGAAAGAATTGGCAGAGTCGCCAATGCAATGTGTGTTCATTTGAAAGCCCATGTTAAAAATTTTGTCAACAATTTCCTTAAAGTAGGAGGGAGGTTGCAATAAAAATCCTTTGTGTCCGGGTTTATCCGAGTAATCCTTTTTCAGACAGGCGCCCCGTGAACCCAAAGCCCCATCTGCTACTATTTTGAAAGAAGAAACATGAAGCAAATCCGTTTTGTAAATTCCATGTTTTGAATAGTATTTTAAATTAATAGAATCAGGATTTGCCATCGCATAAACTTTCATTTTTAGTTTCCCTTGCTTTTGTAAAGAGTCAATCAGGTCAATTTCTTTTTTATCCAAACCCGCGTCAGCTACGGTGGTTAAACCATAGCTGAAACATTCTTTTTCCACTGATAATAAAGCGGAAATAATTTCATCGTTGGTGGGTTTTGGTATAAGATTCTCAACTAAATCCATTGCATTATCCAATAAAATTCCGGTAGGTTCTTCTTCAGAATAGATTATCTCACCCCCGTTTACTTTTTGCCCTTTTTTAATTCCAGAGATAGTTAGAGCCATTGTGTTAACTATTGCCGCATGACCATCAATGCGTTTAAGGAAACAAGGTCGGTCAGGGAAAAGTGAATCCAACGCGTTTTTACCTGGGAATTCCTTGTTATTCCAATCATTCTGGTCCCAGCCCCTTCCTTTAATCCAACCCTGAGGGTTTTTAGTAGCAAATTCTGTTAATTTTAGTAAAACCTCTTCCCAACTTTTTGTTCCGGAAAGATTTGCATCGAGGGTAGTGATTCCGTATTTCAGAAAATGGCAGTGTGCATCATAAAATCCCGGATAGACAAATTTGTTTGTGCCATCCATTTCTTCTTTACCGGAATATTTATTTTTTATATCTTTAGTGTCACCAATATCTATGATTTTTCCATTGGAAATAACCATAGTAGAGACAGTAGAAAAATTTTGATTAACGGTATAGAGGGTTGTGTTATAAATCACGAAGTCAGCCGGAATTTTTTGCCGGTGGCAGGAGATGACGAATAGAATTGAGAATGACAGAAGGATTTTGAAACTAAAGGGTAAATTCATTTATCTATTTTTTTTAATAAAGCCAAAAGTTGTTTTATTTCCTCAATGGTTTTATCTTTTTCCTTATTGGATTGGCTATAAGCATTTATTTCAATTTTATTGCAAAGTTATGGAATAAGAAGACAAATTGTACATTTCTATATATGTGGTCTGACTTTTTTAAGGATGCATAAGAATTAGATTAATTGTAAAATTTGTTTTTTAAAAAGATTTTACTTACCTTGTGGTGTTTTTTCTAAGAAAATACTCCATTTTTTAGTGAACCCCATTTCCAATTTGTTAAAAACATGAAGAAAGCACTTATCATTTTCTCTTTCATCTGTCTTCCTTTTATTACATTTTCCCAATGTATGATGAAGGAAGTATCCCTTGAACAAAGGGCTAATCAGTCAACATACATTGTTGAAGGAAAGGTGATTAATCAAACCCCTTTCTGGAATCCACAGCATACTTTAATATATACTGCATATATCGTGGATGTTTATAAAATTCTCAAAGGAAGCGGTACACCCTCACGGATAGAGCTGATAGCTCAGGGGGGACAATTAGATGGAAAATGGCATGTGTTGAATCCCAATATAAATCTCTCTCCTGGAATGACCGGAATATTTTTCTGCCAACCATCAACTATTACCAATTCACCCAATGTAATCCCAGTTAATTTTAAATTTTCTCTCTATGCACTTTCTCAGGGAACCGTATTATATAATGAAATTAACGGAACGGCTTCCGAACCATTTCATACATACTCCGATGTTAAAAACGAATTGTATGATAAGATCAGTCAACTCTCAGGAACTTCATACAAACAGGTAAAATCCTATAATCTCGAAAGAATTGTATCGGAAAACAATAAAAATAATGTTAGCAGAGCAACTCCGGTTATAACTTCATTCTCTCCAAATCCAATTACTGCAGGTACCGGTAGCATACTTACTATTAACGGAAGTAATTTTGGTGGCACTGCTGGAAGCGTAAAATTCAAAGATGCTGACGATGGTGGTGCATCTTATCTTACTTCCACTTCTACTGATATTGTTAGCTGGACAGATACACAAATTCAAGTCAAAGTATTCCAAAAGGCAGGTACAGGAACTATTCAGGTAACTAATTCAACAAGTCAAACAGGCACTTCCAGTTCTGACCTTACCATTACCTATAACCTGACTAATGCCGGAACACCGAAGGCAAGAACCAATTTAATTAATTTAAATGGCACAGGGGGTTATACATATAAATACAGTACAAACACTGCTAACGGAGGTGTCAGTTTTGATGGGCACGCTACTGCAAAAGCGGCTTTTCAACGTGCTTTGGAAAGCTGGAGATGCAATACAGGATTTAATGTAATGGATGCAGGTACTACAACGGTTAATTCAGAAAGTGATGATGGAACTTCTACCGTCATGTTTGATAATAATTCGGACGCACTTTCTGCAGGAGTGTTGGGAACCGGCTATAGTTTTTTTACTAATTGTGGAAGCGGTTGGCAGGCAAGCGATATTGACATTAAGTTTAGACGGGATGGTACCGATGGAACTACATGGGAATTTGGTACTGCAAATCCATCTGCCGGAGAAAGTGATTTTGAATCGGTTGCCGTGCATGAATTAGGACATAACCACCAACTCGGTCATGTTATTAATGACGGAAAAGTTATGCATTATTCCCTGACCACGGGAACTACCGCTCGTGTTTTAGATAATACCGTGGACATTGATGCTGGAGTGGATGTTATAAATTACAGTGCTTCCTATTCCGGCTGTGGAGAAACCGGTATGACATCCTATAACTGCAATTCAGCTCCTATTGCAGATTTCAGTGGCTCTCCAACAAGTGGTTGTAGTAGTACACTCACAGTAAACTTTACCGACAATTGTCAGTACCAACCAACCGGCTGGGAATGGTCATTCCCCGGTGGTTCCCCTTCTTCTTCTACTGACCAAAACCCTTCCGGAATCATATATAACGCGTCGGGAACTTATACAGTGACACTGATTGCAACTAATGGAATTGGCAGTGACACAGTAACAAAAACCGATTATATCCAGGTTGGCGGCGGTGCCATGCCTTTCTCCGAAGATTTTGAAACAGGGGTAATACCTCCCTCAGGTTGGTCTTTAAATAATGCAGACGGAAGTAAGACGTGGAAGGATACCACTATCACCGGGCATACCGGATCTTCTACTCATGTTGGTTATATTAATCATTTTGAATATAATGTTAACACAGGCACTCTGGATGAATTAAGTTCTTCCAAAATTACTATTCCAAGCAGTGCCGTCGCTTCTTTATCTTTTTATGTTGCTTATGCAAGATATGATGCTTCAAATTTTGAACGGCTGAGAGTTTTACTTTCTACCGATTGCGGAAGTACGTTCCCGAATGTTATCTATAACAAATCCGGGGATGATGCCGATGGAAATACTTTACCCACTGCCGGTTCTAATAAAACTACAGAATGGGTTCCTACCACTTCCGGCGAATGGCGAAAAGAAACCATTGATTTAAGCGCTTATGCAAATAATACCATTATGCTGAAATTTGAATCCACCAATGGGTATGGAAATAATATGTTTATAGACGATATTTCAGTGGCTGAAAATTCCTTAAGCTTAAGTATTTCAGGTACCAATATTTCCTGCGACGGCGGAAATAATGGATCTGCTAATTTGACAGTATCAGGCGGGACATCCCCTTATTCTTATGCTTGGAGTAATTCAACTACAACAGAAGATATTTCTTCATTAACAGCCGGCACATATACTGTTACCGTTACTGATGCAACTTCTACAACAAAATCTGCGAGTGTCACTCTTTCACAACCAACAGCGCTTACCATTTCTGTAACCGGAACTAATCCAAGTTGTAATGGAGGAACAAACGGGACTGCCACTGCAACTCCAGGAGGAGGTACTGGTGCTTATTCTTACCTTTGGAATACTGGTCAGACAACTTCAACCCGTACATCATTATCGGCAGGAACTTATACAGTAACAGTAACCGATGCAAACAGTTGTACAATATCAGGAAGTGTTACGCTCACAAATCCAACAGTTGTAACAGCTACAGTCACTGGAACCAATCCTAGTTGTAATGGTGGAGCTAACGGAACAGCAACAGTAGTAGGTGCTGGTGGAACAGGCACATTTACCTATTTGTGGTCAAACGCCGCTACCACCAGTACTATATCAGGATTATCAGCCGGAACTTATACAGCTACAGTAACTGATGGTAAAAGTTGTACAGCCACAGGAAATGTATCCCTTTCTAATCCTACTGCAGTAACCGCTTCGGTAACTGGCACAAACCCAAGTTGTAATGGAGGTACAAACGGTAAAGCCACTGTCGCAGGTGCCGGTGGAACTGGTACATTTACTTATATGTGGTCAACAGGAGCAACAACCTCAACAATTTCTGGCTTAGCGGCAGGAACTTACACAGCAACCGTAACCGATGCAAACAGTTGCACAATATCAGGAAGCGTTACTCTCACAAATCCTACTACAGTCACCGCTACAGTCACCGGAACAAATCCAGTTTGCAACGGGGGAGCAACCGGAACCGCAACAGTAACAGGAGCAGGAGGTACAGCCATATTCACTTATTTGTGGTCAATCGCCGCTACTACGAGTACTATATCAGGATTGCCAGCCGGAACTTATACAGCTACTGTAACTGACGGTAATAATTGTACTGCTTCCGCAAATGTGACCTTAACCGATCCTACTGCTTTAACTCTTTCAGTAAACGGAACTAATCCAGATTGTAATGGTGGCACAAACGGAAGTGTCACTGCAACACCTGCTGGAGGAACCCCAGCGTACACTTACGCATGGGATGGCGGCGCAATAACTCAAACCGTAAGCAGTTTGTCTGATGGAACATTCACTGTCACCGTCACCGATGCCAAATCTTGTACAATATCAGGAAATGTTACACTGACAAATTCTACTGCAGTAACAGCCACAGTCACCGGAACTAATCCAAGTTGTAATGGAGATACTAACGGAAGCGTGACTGCATCGGGAGGAGGAGGAACCGGTGTTTATACATTTTTATGGTCAACCGGATCAACAAATATTAAAATTCTTGCCATAGGTGCAGGAACATATTCTGTCACTGTAACCGATGAAAACAGTTGTACAGCATCTGGGGAAATTACTCTTACTGAACCAACCATACTCACTACAACAATTTCAGGATCAAATCCTTCATGTAACGGAAGTTCTGATGGAAGTGCAACCGCTACTACCACCGGTGGTACATCCGCATATATTTTTAATTGGAGCGAGGGATCAGTTACAAGTACAGTAAGTAATTTATCAGATGGATTATTTTCAGTTACCGTAACTGATGCAAATTCCTGCACTGCCACTGCTTCGACAACTTTAACATCCCCATCACTTCTTACAATATCTGTCACAGGAAATAATCCAACCTGTACCGTAAACGATGGTTCAGCTACCGCAACTGCAGGGGGAGGCACGCTTTCGTACTCTTATAGTTGGAATGATGGACAATCCACAGCCACTGCCACTTCATTAAGTGCAGGTACTTATTCTGTTACTGTTTCAGACGCAAATTCCTGCACCACATCTAACGAAGTCACACTTACGCTGTCATCCTTATTAACAGTTTCTATAACTCAAACAAATATTTCATGTAACGGTGTAAATGACGGTAGCGCTGATGCAATTCCTTCCGGTGGGTTATCACCTTATACTTATTTGTGGAGTAGTTTGCAAACGTCTGCAACAATTACCAACCTTACAACAGGTAGTTACACTGTCACCGTAACCGATAATAACGCTTGTACTCAAAGCGCTTCCTTAACCATCACTGAACCAACTGTGCTCGATGCAACAGTAAATACTCAGCAACCTTCATGTAACGGCGGAAACGATGGTGCCGCTCAGGTAATTGCATCGGGTGGCATTACACCATACACGTATAGCTGGACAACCGGCGAACTTACACAAATAGTTACAGGGTTGTTGGCGGGTCCCGGTGGTGTCACCGTCACTGATGCTAATAATTGTCAGGTAATCAAATTAGGCAATCTTAGTGAACCAACTGCCATTACACTTACTATTTCTATGCAAAATGATGTTCTATGCAAAGGTGATAGCACCGGTTCCACTACAATCACTCCAACCGGTGGCACTCCCGGATACACTTATTTATGGAGCTCTCCCGGAAATCCTACCACGCAAACAATATCAGTTCTGTTTTCCGGATCATATATAGTGACAGTGACGGATGCAAATAATTGCACAGCTACCGAACAGGTAACTATCACAGAACCCGGCTCTAATGTCACTGTTTCATTGAGTAACACAGATGTAACTTGTAACAGTGGCACTGATGGAAGCATAATAGCTACTGTCACCGGTGGCATTTCACCATATTCGTATTTATGGAATGATGGAGTAACAACTCAAAACCGGATAGCTTTATTATCTGGAACTTATTCCCTTACTGTTACTGATTCAAACGGATGTACAGTCATTTCTTCCGATACGGTTCTTCAACCCACAGCAATCAGTTTGAGTTTTTCTGCTACTGACGCAAATTGTTCAAGCAACGATGGTTCAGTTACTGTCACTGCTACGGGTGGCACTGCAGGATATACTTATTTGTGGAACGATTTATCATCACAAACTACTTCAACAGCTGTAACGTTATCTGCAGGAATTTATAATGTTACTGTCACTGATTTGAATGGGTGCACAGCTACCGGAAATGGAATTATCGGTAATGTCGGTGGACCAACACTGAGTTCAGTCATTGATAGTGTGAATTGTTTCAGCGGTTCTGATGGTGCTGTTGATTTAATTGTAAGTGGCGGAACTTCTCCTTATACATTTAATTGGTCAGATGCAGTTACCACAGAAGATCGTGCCGGATTAGGTGCCGGAACTTATTCAGTTACTATTACAGATAATCTCGGATGTCTTGCCATGCACGTTGCACAGGTGAAAGAACCATTATTATTAACTATCTCACAACAATCAGTTACTCATCATGCCTGTCACGGCGATTTATCCGGTGGCGCCGATGTATTGGTTAGTGGCGGTAGTTCTCCGTACACGATGAGTTGGAACAATTCTATAACAACTTCCTCTATAAGCAATGTTCCGGGAGGAATTTATTCTGTCACTGTCACTGATATTAACTCTTGTACTTCTTCCTTATCAATTACAATTAATGAACCCGATTCATTGGTCTTCAGTATTACTACTACAAATCCTGACTGTTTTGGAAATGATAATGGCATTGTAGCAATCAATACTTCTTCCGGCGGCACACTTCCTTATTTTGCAAGTTTGAATACTACATCTTATGATACTATTTATTCTTTTGGAAATTTAGCTCCCGGTAGTTATACAATTGATTATAAAGACGATAACGGATGTACTGCTGTTCAGCAAGGAGCTGTGTTAAATTATACTACTGCTGTGCTTGCAAATGCTGACCAAGATGTTTGTTCTTCAACTCCAACTTTTTCCATAGCTAGTGGCACTCCGATCGGGGGTGTTTGGAGCGGGACAGGTGTTATTGATGCTGTCAATGGCACTTTTGATCCTGCTGTTAGCGGTGTAGGTTCTTTTACATTGACTTATTCCATTACGGAAGGTACCAGTACTTGTACAGATACAAAACAAATGATAGTAACTGCCGCGCCATTTGCAGATGCAGGTCCCGACCCTTCCGATATATGTGAGGGTTCCACAGTGACACTTTCCGGAACTGCCACTAATGGTACTGTTGCATGGAGCGGGGGTGCGGGTACATTTACAAATGTAACAAACGATACTACCGATTATATTTCAGGTGTTGAAGCAGGTAGTGTCACTCTTACCATGACTGTTTCAAATTTCTCTTGCCCTGATGCAACGGATCAAGTGACTCTCAACATTCTATCAATGCCTTTCGCAAATGCGGGTTCTAACGTCTCTATATGTCAAAATAATTCTATTGTTCTTAGTGGCACAGCTCTGAATGGAACCGTCTTATGGACAGGGGGTTCTGGTTCATATTCAAACGTTAATTCAGCAATGACAACTTATAATTCTGGCGTTGAAAGCGGAAATATAACTTTAACAATGACAGTGAGTAATACTCCTTGTGCTGATGCAGTTGATAGTGTGAATGTAACTATTTCAACACCTGAACCGGCTCCACTTGTTAATTGTGGCACTACCACTATATCCACTATTGAGTGGGTTTGGAATTCACTACCGGGAGCAATCGGCTATGAAATAAGTCGAGATGGTGGCACAACCTGGCTCACAAGTACCGGACTCTCTGAAGATACAACCGGTTTATCACCCGGAGAAGCATTAACATTATCTGTAAGAGGTGTTTTTGCTGGTGATTGCATTTATAGTGAAATGAGTTCTAAAACTTGTTTTTCTATTAATTGTACTCCTCGTGTTGTGACTGTAAGCAATGATACAACTATTTGCCAGGGTTCTTCTGCTACCATTGGTGTATTGGATGTTACTGGAGGGACTGGCAATTATTCTTATTCATGGTCAGGACCCGATTCATTAGCAGAGGTTGCAGGACCGCACATAGTTTCTCAATTTACAAATTCAACATATACAGTTTATGTCACTGACGAAGGTGAATTATCATGCGGGGTTGTTACAAAATCCATTTTTGTGAACGTAAACTCCGGGCTTTCCCTCTCACTTGGTTCCGAAAATGAAACATGCTCCG
>Ga0156225_134_pt2 | contig 146575 bp, 106 predicted proteins | sample RifCSPlowO2_12_FD_107873 | JGI IMG/M metagenome (GOLD analysis project Ga0156225, IMG submission 107873) | Bacteroidetes bacterium RIFCSPLOWO2_12_FULL_37_12 | reverse complement strand
ATCTGCTTTCCAGTGGTCAAACACATTTCCGTTGAGTGTTGTAGCCACCGCCACCTTCCTATCACTGATGACTACACACACATTCCCCAAATGATTCACCATTTCGTAACGTTTCAACCCCAATATTCTATTAAATACAACTAAGTTTTCTTCTTCTGTTATATTAATCACTTTGTCAGCGCCTTCCTGATGCGTTATCTCCGTAAGCACTTTATCCGGATATGTTTTTTCTCCCAAACGACTGCTTCCGTAAATTATATGTTCGCTGAGACGGTATTGCTCTTTTACATTATCTGTATTCAGATAGCTCCTATCATAAGTCGCCATTATATTGCCGCTCGCATCTCTTACATAATGGGTATAGGTCCATTTGTTCTCGGCGTCTATACCCTGCCCGTTCCTGGACTTTACCAATTTCATGATCCTGTTACCGGAAGCATCATAGCGAAACTCAATATCGGACTTCTTACTGCTTGCAGTCCGCTCTATGCTACTTATCTTGCCATAAACATTCCACGTTATATTAGCTATCTCTTCACTTATGTCTGCTCTCAAATTCCCAATCTCATCATAGGCATAGTTGTCTTTCTGCTGATCGTCAATGTCCACGCCAAAAAGATCTTTATCTGTCACCCCATCCGTTACATAACGCAGTTTATTGGTGTTGCGAAGATACTTATTGTTAGAATGGTCCAAATTGTTCAAATTTTCATAAAAATAGTTAAGTTCATCCATTTTGACCGCCTTCTTCACCAGCTTGCCGTCATCCCGATCGTCCCAAAGCCAAGCATAACGTTGAAGTGTTTCAATGTTTCCGTTGGCATCATAGGTGTACTCGCTGTGATAGCTAAGATCTTTTTTTCCACCGGATTTCCATTCATTTTGTTGTTCCAGATACTCGTCGCCTTCAAACGCATCTGTATTCACTAAACGATTCAACTGGTCATAACGGTAAGCAGTGAGCTGTGGGATGGTTGTTCCAGGGATTGATTTTCCATCCTTCGTAGCATCAGGTTCAGTAAGGGTGGTCACCATGGTTGAAATATTTCCATTGAATAAATCATGTCTTGCCGTTAATACACTATTATCTTTTTTGGCTAAGAAAAATTTTTTGGCATCGTCCTTAGTCGCGTCTTTCAAATCAAATCCTATTGGCGTATAATCCCCATCAAACTCGGGAGTTTTGGCATCATCCTCATAATAACCAAGCGAATAACCGAATGCATCCACCGCAAAATTTCTATTTTGGTTGCCGGCTTCATCCCGATCACCGTCTTTGCCTATATCTCTGCCAGAAATTAATAAATCACTATTCACTCCTTTAATCCATCCCTGTAATGTATATGCATAATCCATACCTTGAACTTTTATATCACCGATCTCTGTTCTTGCGAGCGGACCGTGCTTGTAGTATTTATACCCTCCGTCTTTGTCCCAGATTACTCCGTCACTGCTGGTGAAAACTTCCGTAATACGGTTGTCGGCATCGTATTCGTATTTGTGATAAAACGCATCCAATTTACCACGCTGATAATCCACTGCTTTCACATTTCCGCTCACGAGATCATACGTGTATTTCAGTCGTTTAATGTTTTGCCCAAGTTCCTTCAAACTAGGGTCCTCCTGAATCAATTCCTCTACGTTGCCATGGATGTCGTAACTGTAATGGGTGGCGTGATCATAGTTGAGCGGTATCATTTCAGGATCGGCGGTATTTACCGCAAAGTTATTGTAAATTGCAATAGAAGCCACGCGATTTCTTAAATTTTTTTGTTCCACTTCCTCAAAAAGAGCGCTGACCTCCGCTCCAATTGTTCGGTCATAAAATGTACGCGTTACCTGTTGGCGGTTCAGGTTCCAGTTATCCGGAAATTTAAGGGCATCGGCTGGTTCAGCCGGTGGATTAATCTGAGCATCGGTTGGTTCAACCGTTGATAATAATTCTCCCACCTCAATGATTCTGCCCAAAGCGTCGTATCGGGTATAGCTGTATGCATTCTGTTTAAACTGCTTTATATTCTGCGATGCCACTAATCTACCCAATCTGTCGTACCAGAAACGGCTGGAATATTCGTCGGCTTCATCGCGGTATAATGATACCGTACTTCCTACTCCCGAAAGAAATGCTTTGTGGCGATTGTCAGTAAAATTCATGTCAGTAATATTTCCGATGATATTATGGTTTGTTACTTCAATCCATGTGACACCGCCTGTAACAGATTTATACAATGCGCCGCTACCGCTTTGGCTACCCGATAAATGACCCGTTACATGATCACTGAAATGAATGTCATGGATACTGATACCAGCAGGTAACGCATTAGATAAAACAGCCCATGTATCCAATTGACTTGTTGTTGTTGTTCCTTTAATTATTGTGCTATTATTACCTCCGGCAATCCCAAACCCATTGTCAAACAGATATACCGTATTCAGATCGTTGGTTGTTCCCGATGACACCACATTCCAAGTGTCACCCCCATTCATGGTACGCAGTAATTTTCCACCGTTTCCGGCTATGATACCGAGATTTGCCCCGGTAAAATGAACATCGTTAAGTTGGAAAGTGGTTACCGGTGGAGTTATCAAATTCCAACTTGTGCCTCCATTGGTGGTTTTCAGAATTACTCCGTTTTCTCCTACGGCTATGCCGTTATTTTCTCCGGTAAAATAAACTGCGTTAAGCTCTTGACCTGTACCTGTACCTAAAGTTTGTGTGTCCCATGTTTTACCTCCATCTTTGGTTTTGAGGATTGAGCCACCTACCCCAACAGCATAACCCACGCTGGAATTAACCATTACAGCGTCATTTATAATCGGTGGTTTTATGTTTGTTTTTGATTCCCACGAGTTTAAGTCCGTTGTGCCGTATATGTTACCGTTATTGCCGGCAATGAATGCATTTGTGCCAATGGCATCTATGGCTGTGAATACATCATTTGTTGTGGCTACTGTAATTATTGTTCTCGCTCCTCCACTGGTTGGGACATTGACAAGTTTTCCTCCTGTGGCGGTAATTAGAATACGATCGGGTAATACTTTCAGGTCTTTCAATAGTATCTGATCAGAGGAGACATTATAAATTTCTCTGAAATCCACCTCATCATTAACGCTGGCATCAGTTGAAATACCAAAAAGTTTCGTTCCCCCCTCTGCAATAGCATAGCCGGTATTATAGTCGCTAAAGTAAATTTTTTCAAGGTTTACTTTAGCTGAAGGAGTTAATATCTTCCAATTCGTTCCGCTGTTTGTAGTTCTGAGCAATGTTCCTCCATTGCCTCCTGCATAGCCCTTACTGTTATCTGTCATAAATACACTGTTCAGTGCCGGAGGGGTGATGTTGGAGCTTGCATCTATCCATGGCTGTGATGGATTTTCTGTAGAACTTTCCGGTGTGAGGGCATGTATTTCGCCTTTATTCCCTGCAATGCAAATGCTCATTTCCGACGGAGTTAAGTTTGATTGAGCTAAAGTAATAGTATTTATCACGCTACCGCTCGGCATAGAAGGAACAGATAAAAGCAAACTCCATATTTTTCCTCCATCAGAAGTGTTATAAATTTCACCATTATTTTTTACTAAGTACCCTTTTACATCGCTTACAAAGTGGAAATCCCTCACTGCTGTATTTAGAGCATTGCTCCAGGCAGGAGGAGGAGGATCTTTTCTATCAAAGTGGTAAATTTTTTCGTTACTTGTAAGCACACATAACCCATCGCTTGCGTTTGCATTGAGTTTAACGATGCTTTCACCTGCACCTGTTGGTGGTAAAGAGAATGCCGTCCATTGCACAGAAGGAGAAGTAGCGGATGTATAAAAAACTTCATTGTTTTTATTACAAATATAGAATACGGTTTCACTTAAAACATCAAAGCATGTATATTCACTGCTTGTGCCAGATGGAATAGTAATTATATTTTGGCTCCAGCTTTTTCCCGCATCTGCACTTTTATAAATATGACCGTTAGCGAGCAGTGCATATTGACTTATTCCGAGCATAGCGATGTCTGCCACTTTATTTGAACCTGGAATACCGGTGGAAGGATTCCATAGTTTGCCCCCGTTTGTGCTATAATAGAGCTGGTTATCATCTCCAATAACTGTAAGTTCCATTGCGCTTGCGGCTTGTATTTTATGGATGCTTCTAGTCAACCCCGTAGCCCTGATTTTCACCCATGTCTTACCTCCGTCTTCTGTTTTTAGGATACAACCGGCTTCGCCTGCGGCAAATCCGAACAGGGTATTAAGGTAGAACGAGGTCTTGAGGTTCTGCGCAACCCTGATATTATCTGCTTTGCCCCAAGTATTTGCTCCATCGCCGGAGGCATAGATAGATCCTTTTTCCTGAGATTTTGCTACAGCAAAGGCAGTAGTAGGATTTGCAAAATACACATCGCCCAGTGTTTGTGGCAATGGTTTGTTAAGCATATCAAACAGATTTTTATTTAATGTCCAATTCTCTCCCCCATCGCCGGTAAAACGCATTACTCCTGAATTCTCAAACAGAACTCCATTTAATGGGCTTGTGAAATGCAGGTTTGTCTGAGTATTAATAGATCCTGCCGGCTTATTCTTCCAATCGCCGCCGCCATCATTAGAGATGAGAAAAGTGCCTTCAGCGCCACATGCAACCACCACCGGATTACTTCCATTGGGTATTAGTTGAAGGTCGTAAAGGTCATGCACTCCCACCGACTTTAACTCTGCCCATGTTTTGCCGCCATCAGCGGTAGTATAGATAAAACCGTTGCCGCTGTTATCTCTGGCAAATAAGAATCCATTGCTAACATCGGTGAACAAGGTCTTTTCAATGTTTAATCCCGCAGGAATACCTGTATTGGAATTAGTTACATCGTGAATATCAAACTCTTCGTTATCAGGAACCGATTGCTTAACAAGTTGGTTTAATGAATTATACTGATAATTTGTTTCGTAAGTGTGTGTTGTGAAAGTTTTTCTACCGTTGTTAACAATTTCTTTTTTTATCTGCTGTATTTTAGTCGTATCGTAAATGGGTCTCACCCCTTCAGGGGGTATGGTTCTCACAAGATTACCTGCCTGGTCGTAATAATACAAGGTATAATGATATTCTGCATCGCGATACCGCATTTCAAATTTTTCATATACGCTAAGGCATTTGTCTTTAACTGTTTGCCTGAATTTCTCCCGTTCATCTTCTATAAATTGCGCGTACCTGGCTTTCGCATTCATAACTGCAATATTTTTCAGAAGGGAATCACAATCAGTAGCAATGGTTACTTCCGGGAAAGAAGTGAGATTACATAAGGTGATTTTTCCTCTGTACAGTGGAATGGCAACAATGCTTGTGCAACCTTTGAAATCGGTAACGGTAAGGATGTACGTTCCCGCAACAAGGGAAGAAATTTCGGAGGAATTTGCCCCGTTTGACCAAGTATATGTATAGGGGGACGTCCCGCCGGTTATTGTGGTCGTTATGGATCCGTCTGCTCCCGGAGCCGGTTCATCCGATTCGTTGGCGGTTGTATAAGAAATTTTTATGGGCGACGGCTGCGAAACAGTTACCTGGACTACCGCTAAGCAACCTGTTCCATCCTCTGTGAGCGTTACCGAATAATTTCCACCGCTAAGGTTATTAGTAGCTACCGGAGAATCCGGTTGACCGGTTATCCCCCATTGATAGTGAATGGTACCGGTATTTCCATAAACCGTTATTCCGGCTGAACCGTCATTACCTCCATTACAGGTGACATCGTCAAAAAGTGTCTGCTGTGCTTGAAAATTACATCCATCAGGACCGTCAATGGTTACTCCTGAAAAAGTAGAGCACCCGTTGGCATCTGTAACGGTCAGTCCATAAATGCCGGGAAACAGGTTATTAATACTGGAAGAGGTTTCTCCTGTATTCCACAAATAAGTATAAGGCGGTGTTCCACCAATCACCTCATCTGCACCGGCTGAGCCGTTATTTCCTGTAGGAAGCGTTGCATCGCTCTTGCTCATTTTATTAATAACAAGTTCAGAAGGTTCGGTGATCTGCGTTGATCTGATAACTAAACACTGGTTTGATTTGGTAATTGTAACAGTATAAGCGCCGGGCTCAAGACCTGTTATGGTGCTATTTTTAAAACCATTATTCCAACTATAGGTATAATCATCGCCGCTGTTTGTTACAACGGCTGAAATACTTCCACCACCATCCCCGTTACATTTAATAGTTGACACGATAAAACCATCAAAAGTAAAAGTTTCAGGTCCGGTATGAACAGTAGTCGTGGAGGTTGCTATGCAATTATTCTTATCGGTTACCGTGAGATAATAATCACCGGGTCCTAAGCCGGTTATTTCAGATGAGGAATAGCTACTCTTAAATGCGTCGGCGGAGGTAGAGTACCATGTGTAATTATATTGTGGGTTTCCACTCATCACATCCGCTTTAATTTTTCCATCCCTTTTACCGTTGCAGGTGGGGTCGGTGGGACTAAGCGAAACAGTGAGGGGTGATGTTTCAATAATGGTTACCGATGCTACTGCGGTGCAATTTTTCTGATCGCTTACAGTTACAGTATAAGTTCCTGCTGTGTTTATTGTGATTGCAGGATTTATTTCGTTGTTACTCCAGATATAGGTAAAAGGAGAAGTACCGCCGTTTACATGTACTTCAGCGCTGGCTGTGCTACCCCCGTTGCAAATAAGATCTGTTTTGGTAATGGATAGCGTCATCGCACAAGAAGAAATCAACTCTATTACTGCCGTTCCGGTTGCAGAACATAAATTTTGGTCTGTTACGGTAACAATATAAGTACCTACAGAAAGTCCAGATGCAGTAGGACCGGTTTGAACCGGGTCAGTATTCCAGGAATAAGAATACCCCGGAGTGCCTCCCGTAACGGATGTAACCGTAGCGGTTCCATCATTATCGTTTGGTGGTGTTGGGGCTGTAGTGCTTATGGTTAACACTAAATCCGCCGGCTGTTCAACGATAGCCGAAATAGTTTGTGTACAACTTTTGGAATCGCTTACAGTAACGGTATAGGATCCATAACTGAGTTGGTCAATAGCGTTGGTATTTTGACCCTGGTTCCATGTATAAGTATAATAATCTCCCGCAGGGGATGCCGTAACAGTAATACTGCCATCGGCGCCATTAAAGCATTTCACATCGTTCTTCTCCTGGATCTGAAGGGTAAAACATGGGGTAGAGGTATCTTTTATCTCTACGCTTTTGGTTAATGTATTACAGGATTGCTTATCGGTAACAGTCACCGTATAGGTACCTGCAATTAATCCTGTGGCTGTCTGGGTAGTTTGTCCATTCAAATCAGACCACTTGTAGGAATAAGGGCTTGTGCCACCACTCACGCTCACACTTGCCGTTCCATCATTTCCTCCCTGGTGCGTAACATCGGTGCCCACAATAAGCGCCTCTAATACCTGTGGTTCCGTGAGCGTTGTTTCTGCTTGTGCTTTACATCCGTTCAAATCACTTGCCGTAACGCTGTATGTTCCCGCAACTAAACCGGTCAATGTTTGCGCTTGGATTAAAGTACTTCCTGAGATGCTACTACTCCAGATATATTGATACGGTTCAATGCCGTCTGTCGCAAGGGCGCTTACTTCTCCATTGTTACCGCCATAACAGGATATACTTTTGCTGGTGATAGAAACTTTTAAAATGCTTGTCTTCCCAATGTTTACTGCATTGTTTATAACCATACATTCTTTTGTATCACTAACCGTAAATCTGTATTGACCCACACAAAGCCCGTTAATGCTTTGGGTTTGATCGCCTGTACTCCAGGAATAAGTGTACCCTTTTCCATTTGGACCACCACTTCCACCACTTGCCATAATAGAAGCCGATCCGTTGCATACCTCCTGGCAAGCCGCATTTTGTATAGTCACTAGCGCCTGAAGAGTGCTTGAAGCGCATGTAATATTAAAATCCATGCTAGCAGTACACCCATTGGCGTCGGTAACGGTAACTCCGTATTTTCCGTTGTCAAGGTTCATCTGATCTTCTGATGTGCTGTTAAAACCCTTATCACCAGACCAATTAAAACTATATGCCGGAATGCCTCCATTTACCGTAAGGTCAATGCTATTCACTGATTGTTGATAATTAATAGTAAGCAGAGCAGGGCTTTTGACTTCTATATTACCGCCGGCAGTGCAGTTATTGGCATCCGTAACAGTTACCCCATATTGTCCCGCGCCAAGATTAGTGATGTCTGCGGAAGTTTTCCCATTTGACCAGCTATATTGATAGGGTGACACCCCGCCGCTCACTGTGACACCGGCAGTTCCATCAAGGTAGTAAAAGCACAGAAGATCCGTTTTTGTCATGTTTACCGTCAATGCCGCCGGTTGAGTTAACGTTGCTGAAGCGGTAGCGGTACATTGATTGCCATTCGTAACCGTCACGGTATAGGTGCCTGCGGCTAAATTAGTAAGTGCCCCCGTGGCGCTTCCGTTATTCCACTGATAGGTGTATGGTGCGTATGTGGGTGTGGGAGGCGAGGGAATAACCGTTGTAGTTATACCACCCGTATTCTTTCCGTTGCAAAGTATATCTGTTTTGGCAAGACCGATTGTAAAATTATCATTAGTAATTTCAACATTTCCTGATGTTTTTTTACATAATGCTCTCCTTGTTAACTCTAACCGGTAAGATCCCGCCTGTGTTACCATATAGCTCAGAGAGGTTGCGCCATCAATTATTACATTATTCAGACCATCATTCAGATACCATTGTACTTTATCTACAAGTGGTAAAAAACCTGAAATTTCTGCTGTCAGGGTAATGCTCCCCCCCGTGCAAAGTCCATTTGTAGTTTTAGATGAAGTAATGTTAATGGTCGGAAGCGTGTTTACTACTATCTGTTTGATATTGGATTCTTTTGTACATCCCGACCGATCTGTTACAACAACTTTGTATGCTCCTGGATTGGTTACCGTAATAGAATTAGTATTTGATTGAGGATCCATCAGCGTCCCATCTTTATGCCATGCATAAGAAGAAATATCAGGTGTGGCGCTGGTATTTTGTATGGTTGCTGTTGCTATTAATATAGAAGAAATAACCTCCCCTTCACAATAATCAACTTTACTTGCTGTAAGGGCAATTATCATGGGAGCAGGTTCAGTAATAGTAGCTGTACCGCTAACAGTGCATAGCTTGGCATCCGTTATGGTTACAGTATAGGTTCCCCCTCTTATACCGTCAATATCTTCTGTTGTGGCGCCATTGCTCCAATTAAAACTATAAGGAGAATTTCCTCCGTTTGCTGTAATATCTATACTGCCATCTTTATTACCAAAACATGAAACATTTTTTGTTGCAGTAACTGTGAGAGCGAGAACTTCCGGTTCGGTGATAGTAGCAGAACTTGTAGTAGAGCATTGGTGTGCATCGGTGATTGTCACAGTATAAATGCCAGCCAGAAGATTGCTTATGTCTTCTGTTTGAAGCGCGATACTACCCGACCAGCTATAACTGTATGGTGTGGTCCCGCCGGAGAGAGTAAGGTCTATCTTCCCATTATTGGCTCCAAAGCAAGTGATAGGAGTTGCCACCACCGACACAGTAAGTTGTGCCGGTTGTGTAATTTGATAGGATTGTGCTCCTGTACAACCTTGGGAGTCGGTTACAATGAGGGTATAGGTACCGGCTGGCAGGCCTGTCCTGCTCAAAGTAGTAATGGAACTATTATCGCCCCAGCTATACCTTAGATTTCCGATACCTCCGGTAATATTTCCCTCTTTAACCGTGATGCTTCCATCGTTTCCGCCGAAGCAACTCACATCGTTATGCTGCACATTGCTATTGATGGTGATCTGCACCGGTTGATCTATAAATACGCTTGCGGTTGCAAAACAACCTGTACTGTATTCGGTTACTGTAACTGTATAGGTTGCAGATTGTACATTGAAAATCTGTTGTGATGCACTGCCATTACTCCAAGAATAAATCAACTCTCCCCCGCTTGTATTATTTTGTTGGCTTTCATTACTGACTTGCACGCTTGCGCTACCATCTCCCGAACCATAACATTCCAGGGGATGGACGGCATTAATTTTTGCTTCTATTTTACATCCATTTATATCGGTTTCAATTACCGCCTGGCATTGATTAACGTCGGTGATTGTTACGTAATTTATTCCATCCCTAAGTCCTACAGCCGTGGCGGTAGTTTGTCCACCCGACCAGGAATAAGAATAGGGAGGTGTTCCACCGGAGGGCGTGACAGTAGCCGTGCCCAGGATGGTAGGAGAAGGGGTAATCGTTCCGGAAAGAACATCCGGCTGTGTTACGGTTATGACGGCAGTAGCAGTGCAATGAACAGCATCTGTGACGGTCACGGTATAATCCCCTGCTATCAATTCATTGATATCTTGGTCTGTTTTGGTTCCTCCTCCGGGAGTAGTCCATGCAAACGACACGTATGGACCAACTCCACCCTCTACATTCAGTGTGATGGAACCATCCACCTCACCATAACAGCTTACCGCTGTCATAGTGGATGTTATTACTAGTTGAGGAGATTGTGTCAGTGTCACTGTAGTCAAAAGTTCACAGGCATGCGCATCCTTCACCGTCAGAGTATATATTCCGGCTCCCATTTCAATAAGCGTTGGCGTGTCTGCTGAAAATGCAGGGTCTCCTTCCTTTTGCCAGGAATAAGTAAAGGGTGACACTCCTCCTAATGTTTCTGTTTCAATGGTTCCCGTCTTTTCACCATAACAAAGTATATTTTCAGCTTTCCGTATCTCCGTGTTTAGTGCAGAGGGTTCAGTGACAACTACAGTTCCGCTTACTGCTTTACAACCATCCGCATCGGAAATACTCACATAGTAGCTCCCTTTTTTAAGGTTCATGGCAGGGGAAGTACGGAGGAAAGCATCATGGCTCCAGAAAAAGGTATAAGGCGGTGTTGCCCCATTCACAATGGCTTCAATTTTTCCGTCATTTCCTCCGGCACAGCTTACATCTTTTAAAACATGTAACGAAATTGCGGCAGTACAACCGGTTCCTTCCCCCCCTATGGTTTGTTCTGCCACGCATCCTTTACTATCAGTTACCGTTACCGAATATTGCTCGTCTTTCAAGCCAATTGCCGTTGGTTCGTTCGTAGAGTTTGCCCAAAAATAAGTATAAGGGGGTCTTCCTCCTGAAACTATGGCGGTAGCCGTTCCCGTGGTTTGACTTTTTTCTATCACCACAATTAATAATGCCGGCTCCACCAGCGTATATTCCTGCTCAAACACGCATTCCTTACTGTCTTGTATCGTCAGCCGGTAACCATCAACAATAGGCATTAGATTTTCAAAAATAGCGCTGTAATTTCCTTCATTGCTTGAAATAGTCCCTTCGGTAATGAACCCTTCCTTAAGGTCTTTTAATTTGGCAGTATAAGGAGGTGTGCCCCCAGAGATTTGCGGTATGGAAATACTGCCATTGTTTTCTCCAAAGCATCTGATATCGGTAACATTTACCACAGGCAATAATGGAAGGGGATCTGTGACTTCAATGGATTTAGATAATGAACAGCCCTTGGTATCAGTTACGGTAACACTGTAAACACCGGCTGTAAGCTCATAAAGGTTTGGGTTCGTTTGTCCGTTGTTCCATACTACAAAATAGGACCCTTCCCCTCCGCTTAAATCAAGGGTTATCGCTCCATTATTCAACCCTGCACACGTAACATGTGTAACGGTTTCAGTGACACGTAAAGCCCCCTCCTGCGATGGCTCTGTCAATGCAATTTCTCCAGAAGCAGTGCAGGAATACAGGTCGGTAACTGTGACACGGTAAGCGCCTGCAATCAATCCGGATAAATCTTCCGTTGTAACACCCGTATTCCATGTATAATTATAGCCAGGTGTTCCTCCCGAAGGGGTCAGTTCAATAGCCCCGCTGGCAGAGCCGTAACAATCAATGGATTGTGATTGCGAAAGATTAACGCTCAGCGCACAACCATTGGTTATCTCCACCTCAGCGGAGGCGGTGCATTGATGGTTATCGGTGATGGTAAGAGTATAAGTCCCCGTGGCAAGAGATTTTATATCTCTGTCTGTTGTTCCTGTTGACCACAAATAGGAATAAGGAGTAGTGCCCCCACTTTCGGTGATCACAACGGATCCTTTATCCCCCTGGGCAAGAGATAAACTCAGCGCCGATGGTTCCGTTATGGCAATGGCGCCGCTCTTGGTACACCCGTTTACATCGGTAACAGTTACCTGGTAGCTTCCGGCAGAAAGTCCGTTTGCTGTAGCTGTACTTTGGGTCTGCCCATCATTCCAGATGTATGAATAAGGAGTGGAGCCGCCTTTGACCAATACGGTCGCTTCCCCATCTGAGAAACCCTCGCAACTGGCGCCCTTAGAGGAAAGGGTTAGCGCAAGAATGGTTTCGGTTACTACAAAATCCTCTGTTACCTTGCATTGTCCTTTTTCTGCGGTAAGTGTATAGGTCCCACCTATAGTTGCGTTGAGCGTATTTTGAGATTCTCCCGCAAGAGGAGTTCCGTTGAGCGCCCATGACCAGGTGACATCGGCAGTAACGCTTGAGGCGGTGAGTGTTGTAGATCCTCCTTCGCAGAAGTAATGGTTTCCTGTTATAGCCACGTCGGCGGGTGGCTGGTCAACGGTGACTTCAATGCTGTTGGAAAATACTTCAGCGTCTATGCAATTACCTTCCAAAACACCTATGCTATAAAACCCTGCTGTGGTAGCATCATACGTTGTGAGGGAGGTTGTGCCAGCTATAGGCAGTCCACCTACATACCATTTCCAATTTAACGGTGCCATTAAATTGTCCGGAGCTTTTAATGTAACTTTATCTCCTGCACAAATGGTGGTATTCCCCTGTGCCGTGATGAGAATATCTGTACTCTGAAAACTCCCGCTTTCAAGAAAAACACCGGAATCAAAGTCAGCATCTTTCACATCGGCTATCACTATCTTTAAAGTGTATGTAGTACAAGGCACTACGTTGGCTTTGGCATTAAGCGCTGTTGTGAATCCATCAAATTCAATATCATCTATCTTTGTTGTATTATCAATAAATTTAATGCTATGACAATTTTCTCCTTGACTACAATCGTTCACACAATTGTTTATAGTATTGATAGAAACATAGATATTTGTTTCATCAATAGTGGCGATGTTCATGTTTTCATAAGAATACCCCGGATTGTTAGGATCGGGTCCTGACAGAAAGAAACCGAATGCATCATTATAACTTTGGCAAACAAAATCATTATATTCCTCGGAGGCAAAAACATAATTGAATGAAAAATTATTGAAAGCAGGGGTGAAAGTAATTTCTATTACCGCCGCATCCTGAGTAACGGTTGAAGCATCTCCTACCAAATTTCTGATTTGGTCGTCTCCGTCTGGGTCTCCGTCTGTGCCCAATGGTGTACTTTTCTTGGAGCCAGCAGTATTAGGACCGGTAGCATCAGTAGCATTGCCTGTGCTTAATAGTATGCCTTGATTAATCCCAAGTTTTTCGCTGGATTTTTTAATAAATGATCCGAACGCTCTTATATCACCTCTAAAGGTTAGCGATTGAATATCTACGTTGCTCTGGGTACCAAAAAGATTCGTTCGGATAAAATTCTCAATTGTCATTTTATCCGGATAAGGCGTAACGGTAATGGGTTGTGCTTGCGCGATCATCACAGGAATGTTCGCAACAAACCAACTGCATAAACAGCAGTACAGGAAATATTTTTTAGGCAACCATTTCATTTTTTTTATTCATTTTTTATGAGGTCTAATATAAAAAACCTTGCTCAATATTATAAACTTCAATACTATAAACTATTGTCCCCCGCTTGATGAGTACACTCTTTCTCTCAGCAAGGGACTTATACAGTCACCTACGATGAAACATTTTGAATATCCTTTACACTTTACGTAAGACACTTTATCTAAATTTTTTACAAGCGCCTTTATCTTAAAATAATGTTGCTGATCAACATCATTATCTATATCGGGGCGGATATCCGCAAAGAACAAAACATTTTTAGTGTCAAAAGGAGTAATGCCGTCCTCTGCATAGAATCTAAAGGTGCATTTGGGTTGTTCCTGCCCTTCGTAGCTTTCGGTCCAATAAGGATTGAATATTTCAAACTCATTGTTTAACGCATTACTCACATTCTTCCATTTCCAATTAATCCCTTCGCCCAAGTGGTTATCCAAACCATCCCGGAGTGTTGCAGTGAGCATAGCATCGTAGGGAGGTACAATAATATTTGTGACATCATCCACAGTTTCATTGTATTGGGTTAAAAATGTCTCTTTAAAAAAGTCGGGGTCCCTTGTTCCCGTTTGTACTTTTACAGTACTATATAAAAGCGCATTCCATAAATTCTGTAATTCAATACCGGTAACAGCAGTCGTACACTGCTCTGGGAAGTCACAGGATGCAATCTGAAAACAGGTGGATACTCCTTCAATGTTTATTTTTTCGTCTTTATTGGTTTGAGTATTAAAAACGGTTGCATTTGCCAGAAAGCTATTACCCTCATAGGTTGGAAATATTGTTGGGTGGGAAGTATATTTCAGGCAACATATTTCTTTAATATCAGAAATTTTGTAAATGGTGTTGGCTCCAGAAATTTTAATTTCCAATGTACAGGATACTGAACCTGAATTTCCTCTTGTGAGTTCTACCTTTATGTAAGTATCTGTAAATTCTTTAAAATTCCACCATAAATCTCCATCCCCTCCAACGGCATCATCAAGGTCGGGGATAAATTCAGGAAACTCACTTTGGGGGTAACAACTCAGGAGAAAAGGTGGTTCCGTGCTCTTAAATTTCCCTTTCTTAGCAATAGCATCGAGCAAGGTCTGTAAATTTCTTGCCATGGGGCATTGTCCACATTCCATAAAAATTTCTGCCTGGGCTTTCAATTTTGCCGCTTGCATAATAGCAAGATTTTTTTCAGGGCAATCTATTGGATCCGGATTAATCGCTTCTTTTGATATGTCATTATAAGTTGTTCCGGATGTAATAACGGGTGATGGATAACATACCTCAGCTTCATCCCACTCTCCCTTGTTAAGCATCTGAGAAGCATTTTGCCATCTGGGTGTTTTGTCTTTATATTCCTCGTAACGGCTTACATTGCAAGGTTGCTTAATATTATAATATTGGCTTTGGTATAAAGGATAGAAAACGATAGGAAAATTATTGTTCGGTGATTGAATTAAAATATTTGGATTAAACATTTCGGTATTGAAGCACCCATTATAACAGTTTCCACCTATTGAAAAATTGATGTCATTTTTCTTTTGGTATTCCTGTTTAAGCGATAAATAAAGATTCTTGTAAGTATTCCAGAAGGCATCGGACTTTTGGATCCTTTGTTGTACATCCGGAATCTCCTGAATTAATGCCATTAAAGAGCTGAAATTTTCCGGTATTTCACCACAGGCAGAACATGAGCCGGAAACAGTTAGATCTGAATTAGGGCAAAAATTTATTATATATGCCATTTGGGCTAACGACACACTCGTCTCTACGCCTGATTTTTGTGAAGTAGTGTATTTTTTTATTCTTTCATTTATGTGATCTTTATCATCCGGGTAGAGCGGATCCTCAAAATAATAGTCAATATTTGCAATTTTATCCGGAGCGCCAACTGGGAGATTAAAGATTGCCGGGAACTTTGTAGAAGCTTCTGTATAAGTATCAGTGATCAATAAATTAGCATCAAAATCATTACTCGCTGTTTCGTTCAAACAATGCCGATAAAATGGATATTCAGGATGATAAACAACCAATGATCTTGCCCATTCAGGATCCCATTTTGCCATAAAATCTTTAAGACGTGCCAGGTGTTGCGGTTCTACCATAATATAATCATCTTTTTTAGGTAATGGATACGGAGTAAAATTAATACGAGGAATAAATTTATCTCCATCGTACCTTACTTTTATATAAACTTTATTTCCTTTCGCATCATAATAATGAGAGGGGTCACCAGGTTTAGAAACATTGTTAGGATACCTCCAATTGCCATTGGGGGTGGGTAAAACATTCCCTACTTTAAAAACTGACAAATGAAAATCACTCACATCATAATCCACATCAGATGATGTTGAATTCGTTGAAGAAAAATCAGAAACATCCACAATTGAATTATTTTCCAATCCAAATAAATTATTTGTATGTGGAACTTCGGAACTCTCTATGAGTTTCATTGGCGGTTTTAAATATTCCCCGTATTGTCCTCCCTTACTCACATCGTTTAACATGGCAAAAAGAAACGCTTCGCACTTAGGAGATTCTCCATCACAAATTACCTCGCATTGTTTTAATAACTCATCTCGAGTTTCATCAGAAATTTTGCGAGGATTACTATTATAAAGCTCTTCCACCTTTATTTTACATGAATCACAAGAAATATCGCAACCTGAAAAATCTATTTCCGCCATCGCTGAATCTAAGAACATCTGATACATCCCCTTTATACAATCATTATTCAAATAATCTTCGGTGTATTCATCTAATTTTTGCTTGTTTACCGTTAATGTTTTAGTAAGCTGGTAACTGCCTACTTTTAAAGGTTTTGTTTTCCAGCTTCCGTCTCCACCTTTCTCAAAAAGAGGATCATTGCTTTTTACACAGTTATCATTTACCCCTTTAAGTTCTTTATCATCAACCGGTCCTAATAGTTTTTCATCCTGACAATTATCCGTCAAGCTAATCTTCAGTTCATAAACGCAATCATAACAGCGTTGCACTGTGGTACAATTTTCAGATAAATAAGATACCATCTCATCTCCCAGTTTATATTCAAACTCTCTTTCCCCCTCTGTTGAAACTAAAATAGGGGTACTAATTGTTTTAGTGCCCTTATCAACATCCTTTTTGTTTTCCTGTCCCGATTCATTCGTTATGGGGTTTTTGTTTAAAAGATCAACGGAAATGTCTCTATTTTGAAATGACTCAAGTGGCGTAACTTTGTCGGTTGGCGGCGCTCCGGCAAGTGAAGTAGCAATCACCCTACCCTGCGGGTCAAGGTAGGATACGCTCACTTGTCCGTTGGCATCTACCACCATATTCTTTTTGTAGTGAGCGCTATTACCGGCTTCAAAACCAAACAGGCGTATCAGTTCTTCCTGCTGGGGTTTTCCATAAAAATAGTTGGTTTCGTGACCGCTTCCAAGTGTATGCATCCCCCCTACTCCGCTCTGCGCCGCTATTCTTCCCGTATTATCAGGAGTATATTCAATCTGCGTGAAAGCGAAATTTTTTGCATCCGGAATATACCTGGTAAATCCAAGCGAAAAATCACCATTATTACTTGAATAATACTTTGACGCACCGTCTATCGTTGACATTCCTTTTGTTTTCACATCGCATGATGACCCGACAAGGTCTTCATCAAAATCATACCTGCTGAAAGGTATTTTATTGGAAGAAGTTGAATTTAAATTTAAATTAAAATAAGGATAATAATGTATCCCCGGATTAGAAGTGGGCGCTGGTAATACCTGAATAGCTCCCCTACCCTGGAAATCGTAAATAGTTTCTCCCACAATGGTTACCTTTTCGGTATTGAGCTTGCTCACCACCTGGCGGTTTCGGAGAGAGCCATCAAAATAACTGACTGCCACCTTACTCTTTCCCTCTTCAGAATAATTAGCGCTAAATTGCCAATTAAGTTTTTTTTCATGACCATCAAATTTATATTTATCATCGTAACAAGTCGTATTTGTGCAACTTCCAAATCTCTCTGAAGACCATTTTCCGTAAACAGCTTGTTTAAAACCTGAACCGGCGCTCCTTCCAACACCTCTTACGCGATATAAAATGTACCCGGGTTCATATATCAAAGGTATAGCGTATTTATTATCCGATGTTGTAATACGCGTGCTGTTAATCCTGAATAAATCAGGATCCAGAGCGATATCCGTGGTGACAGTGCCGTCTATTTTATAATAGCTGATATATGTCCATTCAAGATCATACTCATCTGCTTCTTTTATTTCCGTCCAGGATAAATTTAATTCTCCGCTACCAGGAGAACTCGTTACAGTAGGAATAGAATATGAAATATTCGTGTTAAAAGGATAATAACTTTCCGCCTCTATTTGTGCCTCAAGTATTAACAAATCTCCAGGGAAATTTGCCGGTTTGTTTGATGAAGTAGTTATCGTATTATTTAATTTAATTTCACCGATGGTTACCTTCATCTTATGTCCCCCCTGTTTTATCTGAAAAACAGATTTATCAATAACCCCACTGCCGGATTTATATTCTACTTCCAATGTTTCTGTATTAGATGTGTGAGGTTGAAAATCACTACCATCCCAAACTTCATAATTAACAGTAAACGTAATACTTGCAGTGAAATCCACTCCGGCATAGCCCGCATCGTGATTTATATAAAACGAAACATTGTTCAGCACATTTTTATCAGTGAATAGCAATGATTTGGGATAAAATGGATCATTTACCTCAATGACTGATTGTGAAATTAAAACATGTTTTGGACCACTACTTGTTTTAATAACTTTAGAATTTGCCTTAGATCCAATAAAAATGAGGAGCATGAAGATAGTGCATGACTGCATAATGCGCCTCAGTATTTTGACCGATAGGTTCATGATTTTATTCAGGTTTATCATTTCGGTTTATAATAATTATAAAAAGAATAATCCTTATACATTTCAAGCGGAGTTATTTTCCCTTTTTCCTCCGTGAGAAAGGAATAATAATTAATTTTATTTTGAGGTATTGCCGGGTTGAGATTTATGTTTTTGCAGGCAAGCTCCAGGCGGGGGGGCTTATCTGATTGCGGCTTATCTATCTCGGAAGGAGGGAGCGGGGCAAAATAATAAAACACAATTTTCTCAATCATAAATGTTTTTTTGTTGTAAACGATCTCTACTTTTTTGTATTCCTGTGAGGGGTAAACAAGAACGTACTGATTCTGGGTTTTATTAAGTTCCTTAAATTTAATTTCCGAACAAACAGCTATTGTTTTTTCCAGATTCATTGCAAACAGCGCCGGATCAAAGTTCTTACGGCTATTGTTGGTGAGATAAATTGTCTTTTCTTTATGATTAATGCTGAAAAAATATCCGGGACGGTTGATAATTTCAAGCGAACCGATTTTAGAATAATAATTATCTCCGTCTTTCATAAATTCTCCTTTCTCAACCTGCATCGGCTCATCCGTAAATTCGTCCTCAAAGAGTATGTATTCAACATCAGACGATAGTTGCTTGTGATTCAGGTAACTCATATTAATCTTCTTAAAGTCCTCTGTTGAATTCTGAGAAAGGAGCTCCCTGTTTACTTTTAAGACAAGTAATAGGGTTAAGAATATAGTTGAAATAGTTCTGCTTTTCATTTCTCAGTTTATTTATTTATTTTTTGTGTGTTATTCCTTGATTCTTTAATGGTTACCACTCCTTTGTGCGTTTCTTTCTTTACCCGGATGAGCGCCCCCTCTTCATCGTATTCATAATAAGTGGCATAATTATTTTCATCTAACTCCGACATGAGCCGTAAGCTAATAGGATCATAGACAAACGATTTCATGTTTGCATTGAAAGGGTGAATCCTGATATCGTCAAAAAAAACATCATAACTTGGAGAATTGGCAGGCGTGGTATTGTTCAGATTAATCTGAATCATTATGGCATCTGCCGGTATAGTAAATTCTTCCTCTATTTTTTGCCATCCATCAATAATCTGATTCTTAGGGTTGGGTATAAATGTGAATACTACCTTACTACCTTCAAACTCCAATTTAATATTGCCATTCCTATAGGTAGAATTCAAATTACCCTCTTCTTTTACCCAAGCGCTAAGTACGTACTTGTGTCCGGGCTCCGGTGCAAATGACTGGATGCAGTCCTCACAGGTAAATGGGTTTTGAGGGATGGGGGGTTTATTAATGACGTGAATTATATGTTCAATACTATCCGTAGGGATAATCACAGGGCAAATTTCCGGTGGAGAGGAACTATTGCATGTCATTGGCCTCTCCATGGTTGTAGTGGCTGTGATCGTAAATTCTTGAATCTGTGGCTGTTGACCGGCAAGATGCTCTACGCTGAAAGTAAAAGCTTTGCTCTCATTTGTAATCATACCTATAATCCCCTCTTCCCATTGCAATACATAATTACCATTTTCATCCGGGGGAAGAGTTATTGCATTAGTAGGGCTTGCAGTACCATCAATGTATCTTATTTGAGAGGGAAGTTCTATTTTAAGAATTCTTTTGGTAGATGCCGTGGCACCGTCGCCAATAGTAATATTGGAATTATTGGTAACGGTTACAGTTATAGCTGTGCTTCCTCCTTCAAAAATCGGGTCATTTACGGCGGCAACCGCTATGCTTAAATCGTCTATGGGAGTAAATCCCTTCAGAGGAACCCTTTTATTATGATGAAAAAGTTCTATCGTCTCTTTACAATTTGTCATACCTCTTGTTATAAATTCGGTAAATTCAGCGCCATACCCACAGGTGGTAACCAACGTAATATTTAATAGTATCGGATTTTTTATACCAGTAAATGCATCTCCTGTAAAACCGGCACCAAGTCCAGTTATTTCATTGGATAAGTTCAATGTATATATATTTCTCCCGGGAGTAGAAGGAGTAGGAGGAATAAGAATAGGAAGAGGAAGAGAAAGTTGGTTAGTTACACCTTCTGGGTAAGTGTATTCAATGCTTTGAATAGTAACTACACTTTTAGCTACGCCTTGAGCATCAAGCAACACAGGCGTTGCAATCTCAAATTCTACATTATACATTTTTGCAAGTCCTGTGCTGTTGATTTCTGCTTTATACACCACCGGCTCACAAAGATCAAAATCGGCAAGAGGATCGGCGAGATCTAAGGTCCATTGCATATTCGCAGTTTTATGAGAAAGCGTAAGCAGGGCAGTCAGTGGAGTACACACCGATTCCGACGGGAGATTAGGATAGCCGCCACAGTCCCAACTGCTATATAGATTAATTTGGTCTATATCTCCCGGCTGGCAATGAGTGTATGAAGCCACCACCTCAAATTGCCAGGTTTCTCTGGGGGAAAGAGTTCTGGGATCCGGAAAATTAAAAAAGAATATTTTTCCATTATCCTTCGTGGAGCGGTCTAACTGTTGTAGTATTGACCCATCTTGATTTACCAGATATGCATTATCAAAAATAATTGTCGCCGTATTAGCCACAACAGGTTCCAATGCAAGCCAAACATTTTCTGCTCCGCCCGTCCCTAAATTTTCAAGTTTAATTTTCCAGGTTGACGTGCGCTCAAAACCCGGCTGATTGGATTCAGCACTTAATATTAGCTCGGGTTTCAATAAATTCAAGTTATGTGAAATAAATTCCGCACTTTTATAGCAATACTCATTGGATTCACCTGACAAGATAGGACACTGATTAAAGTAATCATAATCATGGTAGTTAAGATTAAAATTTATTGAATAGGGTGAAATAGAATTACATTGGGGCATTAATTTAAAAATAAAATCTTGTGTCGCAAAAGCTCTATCCTTATCAAGTAATGGCCACACATCTTCCTCTATTGTCCATGTAAGCACATTGCCTGTTTGTACAGGATCGTTTATATGGAGTTGGGTGTTATTAAAATTGAATCTAAAATTAGAAGAGCCGGGAATCACTGTAAAACCCTCCGGAATTGCGACTGCTAACTTATCAAGATGAATAACGCTTCTAAACTCATGGGGAAAATCATCGCCGCTGATACCCCCATTAGCCATTAAAATTAACGCAAAATTAAGGTCACAACTTTTGTCAAGACCAATCTCGTTTACGTGGGATAAATACCTATAGGGTTTTAAAATAGTGATTCTCTGCCCCCAGTTTTCGTTACCGATCCTTATCCCATTTACGTTCGCATATACGGTGGCTCTGAACGAGGGCAACTCAAATGTTCCAAATGGAATTGCATTATCGCGTTTAATTCTGAACCTGGCTTTTAAAATCACCTTTCCTTTAACGGTGGTAGATGGAATTTTAAAATCAAAATAATGGGTTTTGCCCACACTATTCAATGCATTAAGTTGAATATTTGAAAAAATCACAGTTTCATTGTCACTTTCCAATTCAATACTTGCGTTAGGAAGAAACTCAAGAATATTGGCTGCCTCTGGAGAATTATATTTTATTTCAAAATGCACATCCTCAAAGATACAATCATTACTTGTCTCTCCCACAACCTGTGTTTCTATTTCATCATATTCATAAACCCTGTGCAGTTCCAACCCCGCAGTGCGTGCCTCATCAACGTTAAGATAGCGGTCTGCCTGGGCAAGGGAGTTTGGAGTATGATAAGTTCCGCCAACAGGAAGCTTCCATCCAAAAGTGGCGCGGTCAGCATCAAAAGAATTGGTAGAAATGCTACATTCGGTCCCCCCTGAGCCACCGCACCTGAAATGATTGAATACATCCAGCGTTGCCCTTCCTAATTTTTGCCTACAATCAACACACCTATCATCACAAATATGAAAAAGTTCCCATGTTAAAGTACTCAGACCTGAAACTGCATTCAAATTATCACAAGTCAATTTCAAGGGTATAGTGTAAGGAGAATTTGGTCCCCCGCCTGTTATTTCAATCTGCATCGGATTCCCGGGAATCGTTCTTATGTTAGTAAGAGATTGAGTTGTACCGCTTTGTTTATCAAACCAGGTTATGGGTCCGTCAGCGGGATCATACAGATAACCTTCCGGTACCTGTATATTCACCACGTAATTATTGGTAGAACAGGCAGGAAGAAAGCCGTATTTATCAACATAAACAGTAAAAGAAAACTGTTCGGCTTTATCGGTAACCATATCGGTTGGTCCGGTTACCACAGGAGGCAAGGGAAAGATATATTGAATGTCATCAAGGGCAAAGCCCTGTCTTTCTGTGGAACGTGTAATGGCAGAACAGATATCCGTATATTCAAAATAAGTCCACAAAAAATTTCTCAGGTATATTCCTTTGCCGTCCTCGTCCACCTGGTTAAATTCCTCAGGACAACTCAAGTTATACTCAATCATTATCTGAATGCTCTCATTTGAAGCAATATCATCAAAAATACCATCTCCGTCTATATCGGCAAGCCCGCCTTCCCCGTCTATATCATCCTGAAAATTAAATTGGAAATATCGGGTAGTGCCTTCTGGACCCACTGGACCAAAAAACTGAAAAATGCTAATCCGTTCCTCAGGAATTCCATCCTGAGCTGGTTTCACAATGAAAGCATTCAATATATTAACCCCATTCGGACTGTTAGTGATTGCAAGCCGTAAATTTGCGCTTACATCCTGACGATTTTCACCATGATTTTTAAATACAAAATTTACCCTCCCTGGCTCTTCCCCGGAAATTACACAATAACTGACCTTAGATAAATATCTGTCAAAATCAAATTCATACTTTAAATCAGGATTCCCAATCGGCTGATTAATATATACGGTGCTTGTAGCATTGGCTTTACTTCCCGCATCATCATTACAAACTGCAATGTCACATCCCCATACAACCACGTAGTCAGTGGCTGATACCGGTTCACACGCTATAACTCTTACTTCTTCAAAGATGGTTAATAATTCTCCCTGTTCAAAAGGTCCATTAATTTTAATTTCGTACCACAATTGGCCGCCAATTGATACCGTTTGATATGAAAGAGTATAATTGGGGTTAATTATATAAAAATTTTCAAGGTGTAAAGCGGAGGAATGTCTTACTCTTAATATAAATTCATTGATAGAGCCCGCGCCGGAACTATTTTTAACGGGTATTTCTCTTGTAATAATGTCCCCCAAAATACCGGTTCTTGTCTGATCCGCCGAAGTAATCGGGATACTTAAATCTGCATAAAGAATATTATATGAATTGGTAACATGGCTCTTTTGATAACTCACATTATCAACCGCGTAAGTTAACAACAGCGTATTTTCTACACCTATGGCAGTAACCTGTTGCCCGGCAGTCCTGTCAGGAATAATACCACACCCGGCTTTGACTTTATAGCGCAACGTGAAACTTTCCCCAAAATTAATTACTCCGTTTATGGTAAACTTTGGTGAAGTTAATACACTTTCATCAATACCGCCCAACGATACTTCACTCCCATTTATCGTTGCAGAGTTTGATACGTAAGCCAATCCGTCATGTAGCGTAAGTTGAAGAGCCATAGTGTTTGCAGGGCTGTTAACATCCGAGTTTGGGTCCGGATCCGGATTTGTGACTGTAATCTCAAATTCCGCTTCCCCCATACATACGTTTAGCGGGGTAGAAGGAACGGTTGTACTAATCAGTAAAGAAACCTCGGGTGGAGTTTGAGCAAAATTTTCTTTTGTACTAAAAATAGACATGTAGATAAACGCAAGGAAGATGGTTAATATTTTCATATTGCATGGAAACACAACGCATCTTTCTGCCCTCACCCTTGCAGAGAGATTAGACAAAAACATTAATTTGAAACCAAAAAGGGTCTGTAGGATTACCATTATTTTGATTTATAAAGTTTATTGGAAAAATTCCCGCTTTTATCTTCTACATAAACCGTTAAATATCTCCACGCATTCATCTCATCTGTGTTAAGCTTTACAACCGCTTCAGTTATATAACCTATAATTTCCACTTTTGCTCCGTTTACCTCCTGGTAAGCGTCAACATAATCAAGAAGAGGCATCTTAGTGATTCCATCATTGAGGCAAAATTTTTGGTTGTGCTGAACAAACAAGGGGGTTATCACCCGTACATCAGGGGTATCTTTCATACTGCCAAATAGTATATGCGCCTTACCGGCGTTTTCGGGATTATCAATTTTAAATGCCACTCTCACAAACATATTCCGGTTAACGCTTGTGTCAATGGGGTTTTCCGGAAAAATCAAGGTGGTGAGATCTTTGATGATACTATTGCTCCCTTGTCCCTTTACTAAAATCACAGAGAAAACAAGCCATAGCGACAAACAGGTAATTTTAACTTTCATTTTATTATTGTTAGGAATTGAAATTCTTTTTTTATTCCCAAAATGGATCATTTAAAAAACTTTATAATAAAAATTAAAAAATCTTAATTCATTGCATTCTTTCCGGATTTTATTGGGTCTTTTGTGATGGCGTGGGAGGGCACCCGATTAATCTCCTGAGCATATATGCTTTTTTACCAGGCGCCACTTTAATACTTTTTCTTCCGCTATGTGCATTTTTGTCATTAACAAAGTCCTTAAATGACTCTTTAAAACTGAAATGTTCGACTATACAGGTATTGAAATCGTAATCCTCAAAACTGTCAAACCCGGATTCTGTATATCTTGAATTTGATGCTACTGAAATCGGGAGTGTATTATTATAGCCATATACTGCCGATGAATACCGCTTTAGAGCATCTCTATTCTCCAACTCAAACCCGAAAGGACTGTATTCGGTTACCTCCGATGTCCATGTCCATTTATTGCTATAAATCTGCCAGTCATTTATGTTAGTAGGATTCCAGAAAGGTTTGAAGTCGGTACTGAATGTACCATCCGTCCTGATATTTGTGTTATTGTCATATTCCGATTGTGTCCTGCCTGTAAGATACAGATGTGACCTTTTTGCGTGGAAATTACCCTTTAAACCCAATACAAAACGATTGACAATCTCGTCCTTTTGCGGGGGTTCTTTACCACATTCACAAAAAATCTTCCAATCATCCGAAAATTCTACGGCGCTTGCATTAATAATTTTTTCAAAGGTGAGAGTACCTGTCTGAATTGGATTTTTCAGCGTTGTTACAGTGCCTATCGGAATAGTTTGTTGGTTTCTCCTGCCGGAGCGGATAATTTTAATTGCGTTGTTAAACGTGTGCTCCGTGTGATCCGTGTAATCTGCCACCATCGCTGTAACGCTATTATTATTAACTCTTGTAACCCAATAGGTAGTACCATCAACAGAAATTTCATCCCCCTCAATAAAATATTTTGTAGCATCAATGTTTATAGGAGGAAGAGGGGGAGGAATATTAATTGTCAATCCAGCATTTTTATAGGCAGGACCCATTCTATCATAGCCCCAATGTGCGGGGTAGGTAAATGAATACACCGGATCGTCAAACTGGTTCTTTGTTTCGGTAAGCAATACTTCTCCGGTTTCCTCATCGTACAACAAATTTTTGGTTACCACGCGAGAGCCAAGATCATAAGCGGCAACTGAATCTATCAACCCATACCGGTTAATTACTTTAGTAGCTACTACGGAGCGGAATCTGGTCATCTGCTCACTCATACCCGGTAATACAATATACGTAGCAAGAGGAAAAATAGCGGCAAAAAATGCATCCAGGTTTCCTGAGAGGGTAACTCCTATTGAGGTTGATTTGTGTTCCCGCATATCAAGTACAAAATCATAATCAACGCCTACCATATTATTTTTTATAGACCCCTTATTTTTTGAAATGGTCTGAATCTGGTTGTTCAAGCGGTTAATGGGAATATCCTTGCCTTCAGATTTCACGGTTTCCCTGTGATAAAAATATTCTACCCCTGAGATCGGCTCGTCACTTCCCTCCTGATATACCATCTGGTTTTTTTCCTTGCCATTCATATCATTAAGCTCTATGGAAAATCCCTGGCTTGCCGTCATAAAATCATTTACCCCCACTTTAAGTAGTGAGAATAAGGGGTTTGGTTTATAATGCACCGGATTGACACCTGTTTTGTAAACCTTTGTAGGAAAATCCCTTGCGGTATAATATTCATGTACCACCCTTCCGGTTCCATGCCTTTTTATTTTCACATCATTGGGAACTATATTTTTGACTTCCACCCTGCTATAACCTACCGAAGGTGAAGGAAAAAAGGATTCGCCGAATGGGGTTTCCTGAAAATGATCTTCATCGGGAACAAGATATTTATCTACCGTAAAAGCGACCGGCTGTCTCCAAGGATTTTCATCTCTGCCAATCAATGGTTCATAAGAAGCTACTCCACTGCTGATTACACTGCCAGACCCATCGGATAATTTCTCGTTTTTTGTATAGCTGTAATCCTGACCATATTCTGCCGCCTGATAATTTGCTTTATTTCCCGTCATTGCAAACCATGCATCACGAATGGTAATCTTTTTAACCCTGGAACCTCCGCCAAGTTTTTTACCATCCGGATTATACAATCTGATAAAAGATTTCTCAGGAACAAAGGTATCAGCATAATCGCCAAGCTCTAAACTATTATAGAATCCGATTAAGAACTTCAACAAACCTGTTATAGAAGAGGCAATGCCCTTCGCTACCTGCACGAGCCCATTGTCATTTAAAGTAGGTTGGTCATAAGCCAAATGAGGCAAGTTCATTTTTGTGAAATTCCACGCGGCTAATTTTATTGGATTTGTATTAAATGCATCAACACCGATGCCATTAGGGATGTGGACAGTTTCTAACTTTACCCACCCATAGAGTTTATTGTCAATAATCTCAATTCCAGATCCAGCAATTTCAGCAATTTTAGCATATCCGGAGACATATTCTTTTTTTCCTGTGCCATCTATGTCCACTAAAAATCTGAAGTACATTGTTTTCATACCGCGGATATAATCTCTTTGAAATGTTAGTTCATTATTATTATTTGGTATTGTAAAATATAATTTGGTATCATCATTCAATTCTCCTCCTCTTGCTATCTTAAACATTTGCATGGCATGCAAATCCTGAACATACGCATAATCATCCGACTCATAGTTGATAGTTATTAACCCGCCCGAGGGTAGGTCAATTTCGGTTAAACACCATGCCGATGCATTATCATCTGCCTCAGTTTTAATCTGTTCAACGTAAGGGAATTCTGCATTAGACATGGGAGACGCAGTGCTACAACCGTTCAGTTTATAATTACCCCATCTGTCAGTGGACGCAAATTGATATCCAGGGTTTTTTCCTTTATAATGAAAAACATAAGGGCTTAACTTCCCTTTTCCAGATTTACCGTATGTGAAGAAAATGCTCTTAAGAGTAAGTTTTCCGGTTTCGGCTTCGGTGCCGGTTTTAGCTTCAGTATCTAAAAATTCAGAACTAGGGTTATTGCTTCTTCCATTGTTAAGAATACCAGAACATAGTGAATAGTCATATTCAAAATGTACGGTTTTTATGGGTGTAGCGTTAGCAACACCATTTTTCATGAAATCCGGTTTTGAATAGAGTGTAATTTTATCAATGCGTTTTAAAGTATTATAATTCCCGAAACCACCGGCGTCACCATCTACCCCAAATCCATCATCACGATTGAATAAACTAAACGTAGCCACATGCGTTTTCGTCTCAATGGAATGTACATACCATATTTCTTTTTCACCATAAACATAACTTGCCTTATCATCATTGGTAACCGATTTTAAGCCCTCGTTAAAATTTGCATTATTAACTTGGTAAGGGGTTCTCCATTTATGCAAAACAGGTAGTTTTGAATAATCATCAAGTAGTTTTGAATAATTAATTTTTGTGTAACTACCAAAATCACCGTCCGAGGGTCCTGGAACCTCATCATTATCAATATAGTCAGGTGATAAAATGGCAGTAAGCAAGTAAGAGTGTGCGTAAGACGGGGTGGTAGTTTTGCTCACAAAATGATCTAAGCCATTTTGATTTTCTATTAAATCATCACCATTAATGTCTTTACCATCAATATCTTCAACATTGACATCTTGCTCCGGATTATAAGTAACTAGCCCCCCACAATCACCATTGACCTTTACGGCAAAAGAGGCCTCCACTTGTGTGGCATTGTATGCAGGAATGCCATAAACATATCGGGCGCCATCGGGTCTTAAAGCCGTAATTTCAGAAATATGATGGTCTGGTGCATAATTATTTTGTACGGTCCCTTTACTACTATTTATTGACCGTTTTATTGTATGTAAAGGTTTGAATTGTCTTTTTGTCATATCCATAGGAAACTTATTCATCTCATAATTTTCAATTACATTCACCAATCCTGCCTGCTCGGCATCTATGGCAGTTAGCAAACTAATACTCTGATTTCTTGGCTGGCGCCTTGCACGCAAAATATTTTCGGGTATAGTTATATCTGATGTATCTGACGGTTCAAATGTATTTATAACAGTAGTACTCAATAAATTATCATCTAATTTCACTCTTACCGGCGAAAACCCTCCGATATTATTAAAAAAATCTATATCGCTCTCCGCAGTTTTTTCTCCTGCCTGTTTAAAGTAAAATGGCTCATAAAAAGGGTCTCCCGGGGTTCCTGGGGTTCCTGAACTTCCACTGAATTTTAAGCTCTTTATTTTATGCCCTTCCCATTTCCCGGAGGTAGAATGGTTTCCATCCACACCAAAATCAGCGCCTATGTGTGCGGCATTTCCAAAGCCGAGTTCAATCCCTGGAAAATCAAGACCTACGCCTATATTACTAACCCTGGGGTCAAAGACAATCCCTACATCGCTTCTGAATGGTCTGTAAACCCCACCTATACCCTGTCCGTTAACCGAATAAACATCATAAGTAAAATTCGTTAGGGGTAAATTTGGGGTATTATCAGTAAAAGTACCGTCTTTTTCCCTGTTAAAATCCAAAAGTACCTTTTCTTCATCATCAGCATAGGCATTATGGGTGTATAAATACCCATATCCCCTTGAGACAGTATGTTTATCGTTCAGGAATTGTCCGGAATAATAGGCAGTCAATTCGCCGTTAAAATGCCCGCCAAATATTTCTCCTCCAAACGTAAATTTAAAATTTAAACTGAGATTAAACATGGAATTTGAAATCTGCGGGGTAAACGGCGAAGACGCAAATGAAATCAGTGAGCCCCCCGTACTGAACAGATTATCTCGTTCTTCAACCATCTTTATTTTCCCTCCCTTTAATCTTGCAGGGTTATTAAATATCTTATCTTTTTGAACATCTAGTGTTAACGCTTTAAGCCCTTGTCTTGAGTTAAAAGGTAATCCGATTTTGCTAGTAAAGCCAGTAACCCCTGTTTCAGCGTTTCCCTTCCTTTTTTCAAAGCTCAGCGTAGGTTTTATGTCAACGCCGGATTCAGAACTGGATGAAACACTTAAACCAAGTGTGGTTGTTTTGCCAGTTTTGGCGTTTTCAGAACTGGCAATTGCTGGGCTTGCCATAAACTGAAACCCAAAACCAGTATAATTATTATAAGATAGCCCTATGCCAAATCCTGACTTTGTTTTGTTAGCTTTATCTTTAAATAATTTTTCAGGGTCAGCTCCAAAAAACTCAACAGCGGGAGTAAAATTTACTCCTACCGCGTGCTGTGCCTGGATATTAAAATCCTTATTAATATTATCCCCATTAAAATCATCCGGTAGCCCTCTTACATTCCGAACGATTGCGCCCGGGTTTAAACTCCATCCAAGACCTACCCAACTTGCTTCCTGTTCCATAGTGATTCCCGATTGATAGCTGAGGTTAATGGGATACCCTCCCACATCCATCAAGGGAATATTATAGCTGAAGTCCCCGGTAAACAAATCTACCATATCCGAGGAACCAACCGGTTGAAAACCCAGCACTTCGGGCTGAGTCGGTCCGCTGGTTATGGCTTTCACGGTAGCAGGATTAATAATCTGCGCCAAAAAAGACATGGAAAGAAACTGAGCTATACATTTACAGGTAAAGCTGTTTCGGATCTTTTGTAAAATCATATCGGTTCAATTTAGAATTATTTCCGGTACGCTATTTATATCTTTGCCGCGGATGCTCAATTCTATCATACTCGAATCCAACTTTTTTGCATCAAACAAAAATTTCTTATCTGAATAAGAATATGTATTATTTTTCTTTCCGACAGCTTCCCCTTCCTTTTCAGATAATTGAAATCCAAGAACGAAGGTCACGTATGGCGCCACATTATAGTTCCGCTCAAAATGAAATAACAGGCACTTCAACGTGTCTGATGCTTCCACTAACTTCAAATCATTTTGCATATAAAAATTGAAATAATTTTCATGTTCCTGTAATTTTGTTTTTAATTGAGTGGCATCGTCCATAGCGATTTTGAAATTAAAATACTGCAACTCATTCATCTTGTTTACTTCATCATCCATTTCTTTGCGCGTCGGTTTTAATTTTCTCAGGTTTTTCAGGGCAATGTAAGCAAGCGGCTTATACTGAAGTGAAAAAGTTATTTCCCCCGCAGTGGTATCTTTTAACAATCCGTTTATTTTGTTTTCTATGTAAGAAATATATGCAAGGGCTTCCAAAGAAGCCGGCTTTTTTTTCTCTTTGATATCCTCGCTATAATTCACACCCTCTATTGAAGGACTTTCTATACGATTATCCGAAACGGTTAATTCCCCCTCTTTATTATTATCGGTTATTTTTGAAAGGCAACTCATATCAAATACAAAAAGAAAAATAACGATCAGAACGAATGTGAAATCACGAAGCATTTATGATTATTATATAAGGAAAAAATACGCTAATAATCCCTCTATGTGAACTCAAAGCATCGGGACCTGTTTTTCAAAACAGAAAGCAATGGAACGCAGATATCTTTTCACGAGCAAGGGTGTCCAACGGGGTTAATCAGCGCTCTATTTTTTTGTCCGGTAGTAATGAAAAACAAAACACTTCTTAAAAAAAACACACTACACTAATTGTAGGTTTAGTTGAATAAAGTGCTCAAATATACAAAGAAAAAACATAAAAAGCAAAAAAGTTATCCACATTTTTAAAATTTGGGGTGAAAATAGAAAAATTAAATTACTTCATCGAATAAAACTAAACACATAATTACTAAGTTATTTTAAATATACATACAATATACTTAATATTTGCATTATTTTAAAATATTATTTTTTATTTAAAAAAATCGCGTAGTTAAAAAAAAACATGTTTTTATAGGTTAAATTTTACAAGTAAAGGGTTATTAACATTCCGACAGCGAAAATTGTCATATTTTTTGGTTAGTTTTGCATTTCTGTGTGGCTGGACTATAAAAATATATAGTCACCTGAATCATTTTACTAAAACTTTTATTGAATAAAATGGTCATTCATCACAACCCATATAAACACACTTCTTTTCTTTTCATTTTTTTGTTTTTTACTTACGTTGCGTTAAGCCAGACCCGGGTAGATGAATTAAAAAAAAAGTTAGATGAGCTTTCCAAAATTACAAGCGGATTAAATGACACGGCTTCTGTTTCCGTTTCCAACACTCCCATACAGGAATTACTAAGGGCTATGGCGGATGCCCATGAGCTAAACATCAGTGTTGATCCTGGCTTAAATATTTTAATCACTTATAATTTTTCAAAAGAAACTGTCGGTAACATTCTGCTTTTTCTATGCAAACAATACAATTTGGATATACTATTCACCGGCAGTATTATGTCGGTTCAGACCTACGACTCTTCGGAACAAAACAAAATAAAACCGGCTTTTATTGCCAAAGAACTTAAAATAGAATATGATAAGGTGAATAATTTTTTATCGTTTGATCTGAAGAATGACAGCTTGGATAAAGCGATAAAAAAAATAGTTCAGCTTACAGGTAAAAATATTTCTCTATCCCCCGAACTGCAAAACGAGAGGGTTTCTGCTTTTGTTTATAATATGAATTTTGATGGTGCGATAAACATGTTATCCGTTTCCAATGATTTCAGCATTTCAAAAACAAAAGATAATTTTTATATTCTAAGCAAAAATACAACGGGTGGGGCTCCTGTGAAATCCGGTCAGGAGCGAATACAGAAACCAGGCAGACCATCTAATACCAGTATGGGACAATGGGATTTTTCTGTGCAAACGGATAGTTCCGGAAAATATCTGGTTTCCGTTACTGCCTCCGATGTCCCCATCATTGACATCATCACCGACGTGTCAACTAAACTAAAAACTCCTTATTTTATATTTGATAAACCGGAAGGGGACATCACTTCAAATTTTTCAAATATCGGCTACGACGATATGCTGAACTTCCTTCTGCAAGGCACCGATTATACTTTTAAAAAAACAGACAATATTTATTTTATCGGGAAAAGAGGGCTTGAGGGTTTGAGAAACACAAAGGTTGTTAAATTAGTGCATCGCTCTGCCGATACCGTTGCCGCCATTATTCCAAAAGAATTAAACCAAAATATACAGATACAGACGTTCCCTGAGCTGAACAGTTTAATCGTCACCGGTTCCACACACCAGATTTCCGATGTAGAAAATTTTATCCGCTCCATTGATAAAACCGTCCCTATGGTTTTGATAGAAATCATTGTGATTGACGTACTGAGGTCACGTACCACAAAGTCCGGTATAAAAGCCGGCATCGCAGACAGCATAATCAATGCAGGGAAAATTTTGCCTGAAATTGATTACACGTTAAGCTCCGAAGCATTAAACAAAGCGCTCTCCGCCGTTGGAAATACCGGAATTATTAATCTTGGAAGAGTGACACCCAAATTTTATTTATCCATTCAAGCATCTGAAAATAAAGGAGATATTAAAATCCGATCCACTCCCTATCTTGCCACCCTCAACGGGCACAGCGCCAACATGAAAATCGGCGAAACAAAATACTATCTGGAAGAACAGGCGACGTTTCAACCCATAGTGGGTAATGTTTCTACGGTTTCAAATAAAATTTTCAAATCCATTAATGCAGATCTATCTATCGCTATCAAGCCGGTCGTTTCAGGCGATGATTGTGTGACACTTGATATCGTTACCGAATTTTCAAAATTTCTTGAACCGGAATTTAAAGGGGCTCCTCCCGGAAAAACTACAAGACAATTTAAGTCGGATATCAGGGTAAAAAATGATGAGATGGTCATGCTGGGGGGACTGGAAGAAAAAAGCCGCAGTGATACCGGTTCGGGGGTGCCATTTTTATCGCGTATTCCCATAATCAATTGGTTTTTCAGCGATAAAACCAACTCCAGAAGAAGAAGCAAGCTTCAGATTTACATTCACCCTACAATCATATATAGCTAACATGTCTGAGCATATCAACTATTATTCAACCAATAAACTAGCATCCATAACCAAGTCGTTGCCGGATGCTTTTTCCCGGTTAACTTCTTTGTTAAATTTGACAGCAATCTTTTGCCTCGTTTCCACTTTGTTTTTCCTAATATCCTGTTCTGAAGTTATGGAAGAAGATATAGAAAACAAATCTGTAAATATTCTTAGTCCGCCCGAAAATTATGAAAGCGCCTCCAGTCAAGTTACGTTCTGGTGGGAAACACTTGATTTCGCTGTCAACTATGAGATTCAAATTGTGACGGGAAATTTTGATAACATACAAAAAGTTATTCTTGACACCCTTGTATCAAAGAATAAATTCAATTATGCGCTCTCCAACGGAACTTATCAATGGCGGATAAGGGCAGTGAACGGTTCGAGTAAAACTGTTTATTTTGTACAAAACCTTAAAGTGAATTCCCCTGCCATATTAACCGATATTCAAATTTTAATGACCACTCCTCCGCTTAATTATATAACCAATGCAAAGATTATATATTTTGAATGGGAAAATATCCCCGGAGCGGCTCAATACAGATTCCAGATCAAAGATACCAATTTGCAATTTGCAGTTCGTGATACCCTGCTGACGGTTACTAATTTTCGCGATACCCTGGAAGAAGGCACATATACCTGGAGGGTAAAAGCAGTAAATGATAGCAGTGAAACCGGTTATTTTTCAAGAGAACTGACGATAGATGTTACTCCGCCGTCTGCGCCGGTTTTGTTAAGTCCCGGAGAAGATGCCTACCTCAGCTCCCCGGTTACTTTGGTTTGGAAAGTTGACCCTACTTCTGTAAAGGATAGTGTTTTAATAATGAAGGACTCGTTAAACAGTAATTTTATCGTACCATACCTCACCGAATCAACTTCTGTAACTTTTACACCCGATAGCGCCTGGCTAATCAAAGACACCACCGCATTTGTTTGGAAAGTAAAATCAATGGATAAGGCGGGGAACCCCAGCGGTTTTTCTTCTGTCAGGGGATTCTATTTAATAAAATAGTTATAAAAATGAATATTAAAAACAAAAAATTGCTTTATTATCTGATTCCGCTTTCGGTATTGATTTGGGGCATGATTTTTTATAAAATATTTTCGTATGTTAATCCTGAGAAATCCACCTCTGCTAAAAACACTCCAGCATCCATTTCATTTTTAAAACAAACCGATAACATTTTATCCGACTATCAACTTATCGGCGTAGCTCGGGATCCATTTCTGGACAAAGCCACTGAGAAATTATCAAACAATGAACCCATTATGCTGCCGGTTGTAAAAAATAACCCAATCCCCAAGGTAAAAGTTCAAACTAAAAAAAAACCAGAAATAATTGATTTTGATCTTTCCTTTGTTTCCTATAACGGAAACATCCTGAACAAACGCACGCACAAGAAAGTTGCCATTTTAAATATATACAACAAAGGATATATTCTCAGCCCGGGTGAATCTCAGGAACCATTGCAACTGATTTCCATTTACAATGATTCCGTGCTTATAAAATACAAGGATCAGAACTTTATTATCAACAGAAACGGGGCAAAAAAATCAAATTCACTGGTTATCTCCAACACTGATTTTAAATGAATGCCCCCTTTAATTTTTAAAAAAATGACCTATCGGAAAAAGATTCAATATATGTTTTTGGGATCACTTCTATTTCTTATGTTGGTATATTTTTATGCTATTAAAAAAACATTTCAGATAAAAAATGAAGTGAACGAGTTGAAAAATATAGGTCTGCAGGGAGAGGCGGCAAGTAGCCAGATTGCGTATTATGAAAACCAGCTTGCCGTTTACGACAGCTCTATCGGCTATTTAATAAATAATTCCGAGGATTATCCCCATCAGCTTTTAGCGGCTATCGCAGATATATGTGAGAAAAACAACCTCACACTAACGAACTTCCCAAAGCCGGAGCTGGTAAAAGAAAACGATTACGAGGTTCTTACTTATCGCATTTCTGTTCAGGGGGAATTCAACCCGGTCAATGAACTGGCTTATCAGCTTGAGCGGAAATTAAAAATGGGGAAAATTAGTTCATTGAAATTTGAAGCAAAAAAAAATAATCAAATCAAGAAATCAGAATTATACTGTACTATTATACTACAAAACATAAGAAACAAATTATGAAGGCATGGTTTTTTATATTCCTCTTGTTTTTTCAGGTTACGGCAACAAGCGCTCAAAAGAAAAATGCCCTGAAGAAGAAATCTGAAATAGTGTTATATCAGGATAGCATTACTATTTATGCAAACATTTATATGGGCAAATTGCCTGTATTCAGAAAAGAAGATGCTTTATATTATTGGACAGCCAATGAAAAGATACAAACAACACGGGGAGATTATGACGGAAAATTGTTACACGGTATTTACAAGGAATTTTATTTCAATAATTCCCTGAAACAAAAAGGGAAATTTAATCGAGGTAAAAAAACAGGGATATGGAAATCGTGGCACTCAAATGGAGAAATCCGGCAAATAGCCAGATGGAGGAATAGCAGGAAAAATGGCGCCTCTTTGACCTATGATGTAACACATACGCTTTTGCGTAAAGAAAAATTTAAGGACGATCTCCTTAACGGATGGGTGATAGATTACGATCGCCAAGGGAAAGTTATAAAGAAAATAAAATATAAAAACGGCATTCTGCTAATGGAAGAAAAATCTTCCCCCACTCGGAACAAAACTCCAAAAAAGCAAATAGATAATAACGTAACCCGGGAAAAACCTATAAAACCAGAAGTGCGAGACGAAAAACAAAAGAAGAAAACTGAAAAACAAAAATAAGCTGATGCCACTTAACATCAATATCTCCCGCTCTACGACAGTTAAACGAAAGAACGTTAATAATAATTTAGTATGTTAGAGAAACTACGCAACCTGTTGCAATTATATCCTAAAGTCGCGGGAGTGGAGCTTTACATTGGGCAAGATGGAAACATGGAGGGTTATGTTTCTATTTTAAAATACAGCAAGACGGTATTATCTACTATTTTTACAAGTAATGATTTAATACCGGCAGATAAATTTACAGAAATTATTCACAAATCTACCCCTGTTTCATTAGTAATCAACGGAAAGGGAATTATGTTCAGGGAACTTGGCACGGAAGGATTAGACGACCAACAAATATTAAACCAGGTGCTACCCAAAGTTTCCATTCATGATTATTATCTTCAAAAAACCGACGCATCTGATGGCAAACAGGTAATTGCCGTGATCAGAAAATCGCTCGTAACACAGATTCTGCAAAAATTCAGCGAGTTGGGTTTAAAAATAATTCAAATCAGTTTGGGACCTTTCGTTATTCAACAGTTTATTTTTACTCATGGGGCAGAAACCCAGCAAGCGTTACAACAGGTGTCTTTTGCCCACGCCGGAGTTATGTTATCTTTCCGTGGTTCCAAGCTACATCAGGTTATCACGATCCCTGTGGATGCAAAAATCCAAACGTCTTACAAAATCGGCAATGAAGAATTAGATTCAAGGCAACTGCCCTCTTATGGAGCCGCGATTCAGATTTTATTCGGTAACGAAACAGGACTTGATATTTCCATCTCTTCAGGCAGGGTTCTGCTTAACAGGGAAGAATATGAAAATGCGCAGATATTTCGCAAAACCGGTATAGGAATTTTAGCTTTCTTTTTGGTCTTATTGCTCATTAATTTTTTGTTTTTGGATTACTATGACCGGCAAAAATCTGAGCTTATTAATAAAAATAATTTTTTTCAATCACAGTTGGATCATACTAATTACGCCAAAGCAAAAGTGGAAGAGCGAAAACGCTTTATTGAAAATTCAGGATGGGGGAATCCTTCCATGGTATCCTTTTATTCCGACAGGCTGGCAAAAAGTATGTCCCCGACTTTAATCCTTACCTCAATGGAAATTAATCCTGTAAATAAGAAATATGAGGAAGGGAAAAGTAATTTAACCTTTGACTATAACACCATTATTGTTTATGGCACCTGTTTTAATCCTCGTGATATAAATGATTGGCAGAAATCTCTTTCAAACTCCGAATGGGTAAAATCAGTAGAACTGCTGAATTTTATGCAGGACAAAGAGGAGAAAGTCAATAAATTCAACCTTTTAATAAAATATTGAAGATAAATTTCTTCTAAAAATCTTTTTGAGTAAAACCCATTGTCAATGAGAGTTTATGATAGTCACAACCATTAGGTCGTGGTTACTGTATGAAATATAGTTCGGCTTTAGACAACGATTTTTTTGGTTTATGTAAAATGAATTTATATGTAAGATTGTAAACGGTATTATTTACATCATTGCATCCATTTTACTATCTGGGGCTTTCCGGAATTTATCATAAGCGGACAGACAATAAAATCAGGCGAAAGTTTTCCTCTGTCAATAATCGCATCAAGTAAATGATTTTCATAAACCGAAGCAGAGGTCTTTAAAATTATTTTACTGCAAATTACGGTTCCGGAAACCGAACCTTTGATGTCTGCCTGACCGTTGACATAAATATATCCGGAAAACATACATCCTTTTTCAAGTGACACCGAAGGAGGAATTAATTGTTGTTGGTCAGAATAAGCAAGCAACGTCCCGTCAAAAACAACGTCCCGCTTTAAAACAATTTCTTTTTCCGTTTTATTAACTTCGTTTACAATAAGACACAAACTTGACGGATAATTCAATTTCGATTTTTCATCAATGATAATTTTATTTGTTGCATATATCTGAACCGAACCTGAAAAAGAATTTCCAATTCTAACCACAGGCGCAATCAGCCATACATCTTCAAGAACAGCCGATGAATCAACATATATTGAATCGGATGACTGGATGATAATATTTCCTCTTACAACGATGTTTTTCAATATCACTTCGCCTTCATGACGATATAATAAAGGCAGATGTAAAAAAGAGTTTATAATAGTACCGGCACGATTGGGTAATTGCTGTTCGGATATATTTATAAAATATTCGTTATTAATAATTTTGTGATTTATTTCTATCAGTTTTTCACTTAAACGGGGTATTTCTGTCTCACTTTCAGAAATGGCGCCATTAATCAGTTTGTTTCCTTCAAAACTTTTCCCCTCAATATATGCCTGTTTAACGCCTCTTTTTGGAATAAATACATCCCCGACAATGGAGGTCAATCCACTTAAAGAAAGCGGCGTATTTTGATTGGCAAGATAAAGGGCATACTTTCCAGCCTGGGATCCCGCAAGAAAAACCTTTGTATAATTTATTTTACCTCTGAAAGAAGTCACCATCCCAAGTTTATATAAGCCCCACATTCTTTTTTTTAATATCGCCGAATCCTTCCCCTCATTAAAGAGGTCAACGCTAAGGGTATCTTCCTGCGAATTCCATATATCGTCAGATAGCAATAAATTTACCCCTGATTCCAGATTTTTCAAAACAATTTGTCTGTTATAATTTTCATAAAAATCCTGCCGGTGATAAAAAGCCAATAAGATTAAAGAAAATATAATCATCCCGCATATTAAAAGAATTGCAATACTATATAGTAATGTGCTTGATTTTAACATTTTTTTGATATTATTATGGATTCTGTAATCAAAAATACATATTTTTATAATGGAAATAATAGGATGCAATAAGGGGCTACGATCGGATGAATTCGTAGTTCACTTATTTTTCAATAAAATAAGTAGTATATTTACCACCCCTAATGCATTTTAACATCTTTATAAACGGATAGTTTTAATATCTTTCGTGTAATCAACCGAACAACATCTTTATACAAATAGCTCATGAAAAATTTTAACCTCTTTCTCAAACGTATAAGTTTTTTAAAAAAAAAACTTCCTGGGTTTACCTTGACTGAACTACTGGTAGTTTTAGCCATTATAGGTATTCTCATCCTCCTTGCTTTACCTAATCTTTTACCACTCATAACCAAGGCAAAAACCACAGAAGCAAAGCTACAACTGAACCATTTATATACCCTTGAGAAAAATTATTTTTATTCAAACTCAAAATATTCTGCAAGCTTAGCCGATTTGGATTTTATCCAGGAAAAACTTGTTTCAGAGGGTGAATCCGGACAGGCAAACTATAAAATAGAAATCATCAATGCCACAAATAGAACCTTTCTTGCCCGTGCTACCTCCATAACAGATTTTGATGGGGACGGGGTATATAATGTTTGGGAAATTGACCAAGAAAAAAATCTTGTGGAAAAAGTTAAGGACTAACACTTAAATTTCTTTCTTAATTAATAATTCAAATTGATTCAAACATGGATTTCATTGATCTTCCGGTTGACCTCTTGCAGATCATATCTCCGGAGCATGCGTGGAATTATCAAATAATTCCAAAGTCAAAAAAAAACAATACGGTATGTTTCTACGCTGAAAAAACTCATATAAGCAATGAGTTAATCAACGAGCTTGAAATGGTATTGGGTTTCAGGATATTGCTCGAACCTGCAGAAAAACACATGATAGAAAAGACGCTGGGAAAGTTCTACAGAAAAAATAAGTATGCCGGAGTATCACATACCCGTCTTAATTCGAAAGATGAAACCGATAATTTTTTGCTTTTGCTTTTAAATGAAGCTAAACAAAATGGCTGTTCAGACATACATTTTGAAGTTTACGAGAGTGGCAACAGAGTCCGGCTTAGGATAGATGGTTTACTTGTTGAAAGGTTTACTATTGACAACAACGATTATCTTTCTTTAATCAATCAAATCAAAATCAAATCAAATCTTGATATTTCTGAAAAAAGATTGCCGCAGGATGGACGTATTTCTTTTGAAGACAACGGAGAAAAGATTGATGTCAGGGTTTCTGTTTTACCTACCCGATTCGGAGAAAAAGCAGTGCTTCGCCTCCTTACAAAAGAGCCCCACTTGGTTCATCTTGATTCACTTGGGTTTTCAAAGCAGGACCATATTAATTATAAAAATGGGATTTTTAAACCTCATGGAATTGTATTAATATCGGGACCTACCGGCTCGGGCAAGACAACTACGCTATATGCAACTATCAATGAATTGAATAAAACGACGAGAAATATTCTGACTATAGAAGATCCTATAGAATACACCATGGAAGGAGTAAACCAGGTTCAGTTAAAAGAAGACATCGGACTAACTTTCAGTGCGGCGTTAAGAACTTTTTTGCGGCAAGATCCTGACATCATTATGCTTGGAGAAATTCGTGATCAAGAAACCGCTTCTATGGCTATTCGGGCATCGTTAACTGGGCATCTTTTACTTTCAACTATACATACCAACTCTGCCTGGGGAACAATAACCCGGTTGATAGACATGGGGATAGAGCCCTTTTTAATCGCATCCACCTTAAACCTTTCTGTTGCACAACGACTTGTCAGATTATTATGCCCTCATTGTAAAATAAAAAAGAAGCTTGATACTTCCGACTTCGCTTATACTCAATGGTTGGAAAAGGGAGTGTTGGAACATTATCTTGCCAAAGGATGTGATAATTGTTTCTATACCGGATACAGGGGAAGAAAAGCCATATTTGAGGTATTACCCGTTGATGAAGAATTAGCAGAAAAAATCAAGAGAAAGGAAACAGATATTTCCGATTATACAACGCTGAAAGGTATAAAGGTTTTGTCTGAGAATGCACTTGAACTTGTAGTGTCAGGAAGCACATCACTTGAGGAAATTTATTCTTTGATTTGTGCATGAAAATGCTATCCTGAATGAAGCCAGGTTTTGCGATTTTAAAAAACGAAATTAGGGAATGAATAATTTCTAATTACTTATACTATTCACAAAACTATCTATCACAAAGTATAAAAAAATTTGAAAACATGAAAGAGGTAATCATTAATCGTAGTCAGGTAAAAAAAGTGAGGGAGAACTCCCATGAACGAATTGACCGGAAAGACCGTGTATGGTTAGACCTCCAGGATGTTTTGCGTAAAATTGAATCTTTTTTTCCGGAACGTCTGCCTGGCGACAAGAAAAAGGAATCATTTTACAGCGAGCTTTACACCATGTTGAATGCAGGGGTTGATTTAAAAACTACTTTAGAAATGATTATCCAGAACCAGAAAAATTCAAACGACAAAAAAATGTGCAATGAAATACTACAGGATATCATAACGGGAAGGAGTTTGTCACAAGCATTTTTAAGGTCGCAAAAGTTTACTTTTTACGAAGTCAACAGTATAAAAATTGCGGAAGAAAGCGGAAAATTAATTCCTGTATTGAATCAACTGCTTGAATATTACACTAAAAGAATTGCCCTCCGTCGGCAATTTTACAGCGCTATCAGTTACCCGCTTATCGTAATTTGCACAGCCGCCGGAAGTGTAATTTTTATGCTGAGATACATCGTCCCTATGTTTGTAGATGTTTTTAACAGATCAAAAGTTGAGTTACCTTATCTTACAAAGCTAATTATCAATATATCTGATGTTTTTTCAAATTATCTTCTTTACATTATTTTTCTGATGCTTGCAGGCGGAGTCACTATATTGTCACAGAAGAAGAAAAGATGGTTCAGGCAGTTCAGTTCCTTGTTAGTTTTAAAAATCCCCTTGATCGGTATCTTAGTTAAAAAAATTTATATTGCACGTTTTTGTCAAGCCATGAAGTTGCTGTTGGGTTCAAAGGTGCCGCTGGTCACAGCGCTTGATCTCGCCAAAAGCATGATGACTTATTACCCTATAACCAGTACTCTTAAACCGATCAGTAAAGATATTATCACGGGAAAACCCCTTCATAAAGCTATGTCGGCGTTTGATATTTATGAATTGAGGTTGATTTCTATAGTTAAAATCGGGGAAGAAGTCAACCAGCTGGATACGTTTTTTGGTAAAATCGCAAAGCAATATTCTGACGAAGCGGATTATCAAATTGGAATCATCAATACTTTATTAGAGCCCTTACTCATTATCTTTTTAGGTATTTCTGTTGGAATAATTCTGGTGGCAATGTACTTACCTTTATTTAAACTGAGCAGTCAGTTTTTTTAATCAAAAACTTTTGCTCCAACCTTGAATTTATTATTTTCATAGTTACAAAATTCTAAGCTTGTTCAAAACAGAAAGCAAAACAAATGGATCGTAATTCCATAAATCGAAAAATATCAAATACATTCCTGTCGCTAAAGAAAATATACCTGCTAATGGAATAGAAAATTCTTTTTTGTTATCATCCTTATGATACGTTCCTGCAACTTTAAAAGCAAATGAGTATATAAGCGACATTATAAGAATAAATAAATAAAACAAAATAAATATTATTGGCTCTGCCAGCAAGCATATAACATACAGCATGACAATATCTCCCGCTCCAAGATGATTGCGGGTAATCAGAACTACTCTTTTGTTTTTTAATGTTAAATACAGGGTTAAAAAAATAAGTTGAAAAGTTATAAAGCAGGCATTTATCAAGAAAAAATTTAAGTTTTCATGAAATGAGTATATCATAACTCCACGCGCCATTAACAAAACAAAAATCAACACAAAGCTCAAAATAGAAACATAGCGGTATTTAAAATCCTGCCAGACAATATACCCTGCTACCGTGAGTGTTAACCAAATCAATACCTGCATTTTATATTATGATTAATTTGATTTACCCCCTTGGATAATTATCCTAAGGGATTTATATGCTCTTTTTTTAATGAGATTAATTCCGCATTATTCCTTTCCTGGCTTTAAAGCGATGAAAGCATCATATTTCTTTATATACTTAAAATTTCTTGCTATGCCATTATAGGCAATAGTAAATATTAGCTCCTGAAAAATAACCTTCTGTTTGTTTTCTTCGGCAACAACTCCAAAACTAAAATTAATAGTTTCTATCTTAAACATATCGGTAGAAAAATTTTGATTTCTGACAACAAAATTCTTTCCAAAATGATATGTTACCGTATCTTTTTGTTTCATGATTTGTATCTTTTTATCATTAGAAATATCTATATTATAACCGGTAGAAAAATCCTCATTAAGCAATCTGTCTAAAAGGATCAGCTCGCTTAACACGTTGCTTTTATGTTGAAATTTTTCAAACTGGCGATTAAAAACTATCAATAAAAATCCGGAAGTGCCAACGATAATTCCGCAAAGCACAAGTACAATCAATACCTCTACGAGCGTAAAAGATCTCAATCGGAATGTAGTAAAAGTTCGTTCCATTCAAGTAAGAGTTTTTTATCGGCATTATAGCCGCTTATTTTCATCTTTTTCAGGTATTTTGAATAATCCATGAATTCCACAAGAATCAAGCCCTCATCAAAATTGATCTGTTCGTTAATGAATTTTTGATCTTTTTTAATATGTACACTGACAAGTTCCATTTCGTTTTTGAGTAGAAATAATCTTTCAGTATTTTTTCCACCGGTTACATTTAAGAAAACCATCATACCGGTTACAAAACCTATCGTAATCAAAGTCATGGAAATCAGTGCCTCTATCAACGTGGAACCTGAAAGAAATTTTTTGAACATATTGCTATATAATTTTTTAATAAGGTATTTCATATGGATGGATTGCGCATGTCGGGGAGTTAGAATGTTAATTACTTTCAGGGATTTAAAATGCTAAATTACGCAAATTTCTGGATATATAAACTGGCAGAAAACCATGAAATAAGTGTTCAAAGCACACGGTTCGCTTTTAGATCTTTGTATATCTGAATTCCTACCGATACAGCGCTATAAAAGATTAAGGGTTGCCCGATAAATACAAACGAAAACATAGTGTAGGGTCCAGGAAAAAAAATATATGTCAACGCCAGTATCATTGCAACAGATACCGATACTATTTCAATTTTTAGGTTTTTCATTCAGGATTAAATGGGTTAGAAAAAATTTTAAATCCCTGATTTCATTTTCCGGTTTGGTTTTAATTGTCATAGAAAAAGGCGAGGTCAACATTTTATAATCAGGATGACCAGGAGTACGGCGCAATGACGATGGATGCGCTAATCCATGGCAATTTAAACAACTCACATTTTGGGCTCCCTTTTTAATATTTTCTATTACGGGTTCATGTTCTTCCACCTTCATAAAAACCGAAGTTCCTTCATGACATTGAAGACAGTTATTGATATTAAATTCACCGCGATATTTTATTGGCTCTTTGTAAGTATGAGTTACATACGTAAGAAGGTGACGGTAGCCATCTGCTTTTGCTTTAAAGGTTCCATTCAATCCATAATCTTTGTGACAACTATAACATTCCTGTTTGTTAATCCAGTTATTGCGGTAATGTCTTGCCGCTAAGGAAGTACTGTTGGAATCCAGCATGTCTATTCCCATAGGTAACATGACATGACACCCCATGCACGATTTTACTTCTTTACTTGTTTCAAATACATGATAATTGGCTACGACTAATGAAAGGAGGGGCGCTATAAAAATAGCGAACAAACTCATTATTTTTATGGAAGGTTTAATACGATGATATTTTTTTATCATCCACGCCAAGGAAGTAATCAGTATAAAACCGGTTATTCCCAAAATTAAACCAACCCATTCTATTAGTTCCATTTTATATATCTGTATTTTTAACTTTACTGATCGAAACCGCTGTCACTTTATAATTGGGCTCCTTGGAAACAGGATCGTATTGGTCATTCACTATTTTGTTTATTAGAAAAGATGAATCAAAAAAAGAGGCAAAAATAACACCCGGAGTTTCATTGTCTGAAATACTTACAGGTCCTTCTATTTTTCCTTTTTTACTTGTAACAACTACTAAATCATTTTCGGTAATACCAAGGCGGTGTGCGTCAATCGGATTTAAAATGAACTTTCCGCGTTTGCTTGCGTTTTTCAATTCTGAAATTTTATCGGTCATGGTTCCAGTATGCCATTGCTCAATCACTCTTCCGGTAGTCAGATAAAAAGGGTGTTCATCAGTTAATTGTTCTTCATCTTTAATATAAGGTCTTAAAAATACAATGGCTCTGTTGTTTTCCTTTCCATAAAATTGAATTTCTTTTCCTTCTTCTACAAAAGGGTCGCCTTTTGCATATCTCCGTTTTGTTCCGGGGTGGGATACATCCGGACAAGGCCATTGAATCCCGCATTCATTTTTTAACCGCTCGTAGGTTATGCCACTAAAATCATATTTACTCTCCGCAGAAATTTTTCTCCATTCATCCCAGACATCTGCTGTGGTTTTACTTTTTATTAATTTACCATGTCCTAATCGTTCGGCTAAATCTACTAAAATTTCCAAGTCACTTTTTGCAGAACCAGGCGGCTCAATAAGTTTTTCTACTAATTGATACCTGCGTTCTGTTTGTCCAAGGACGCCGGTTTTTTCTATATATAATGCTGTAGGAAGAAGGACATCCGCATAATTGGCTGTTTCTGTATTTTCAAATATATCCGCTACAACTAAAAAACATTTTTCCAATCCTGGAATATAGTGGTTCAGATTCGGTAAGGACTGTGCCGGATTTGAACACATAATCAATGCTGTTTTCACTTTTTCATCCACCATTGCCTGAAATAATTCCATGGCATGATACCCAGGTCGTTCGCTGAAAGTCCCCTCTGGAACTTCCCATAATTTTTCCATATCATTCCTGTCTTTTTCATTCTGTACAAACCGACCACCGGGCAATAGATGCGATAAAGAACCTGTGTCGCGTATGCCGCCGCAGGCATTGCATTGACCGGTAAGTGAAAGTGGTGTAGCGCCGGGTCGGCAAATATTGCCCGTAACCAGATGCAAACTGTTCAGTGTGTTGTTGAGAAAAACTCCTTGAATGCGTTGATTTATTCCCATTGTCCACAACGACATGCTTGCTTTTGATGTACCGAACCAATGTGCGGCGGTTTGAATTTCTTTTACAGAAAGTCCTAATTCTTCTGCCACTAATTCCGGTTTGTAGTCATCTAAAAATGCTACCCAATCCTCAAACCCAACTTTTTTTTCCTCATACATAAATTGCACATGTTCATCAATAAATTTTCTGTCTATATTTTGACATTTCACCAGTAAATACAGCATTGCATTCAGGAGTAAGAGATCGGTTCCTGGAACTACGGCAAGATGAAGATCTGCCTGCTGAGCGGTTTTTGTATTGCGCGGATCTACAACAATTATTTTTACATTCGGGTTAACTGATTTTCTTATTCTTATGCGTTCCCAAATTGGTGGGTGACACTCATAGGTATTTGAACCGATAATAAAAAAACAATCTGCATGATCTATGTCCTCATAAGATCCCATTGGCTCATCCTTACCAAAAGTTTGCACGTATCCCGTAGCGGCTGATGCCATACAAAGCCGGGCATTGGAGTCAACATTGTTGGTTTCTATTCCTGCTTTAAATAATTTATTAGCCGTATAGCTTTCTTCCGTGAAAAGCTGTCCGGAACCATAATACGCAACGCTGTCGGGACCAAAATTATCTATAGAAGATTTAAACTTTTCAGCTACCAGCTGCATGGCTTCCTCCCAGGTTGACGAAACTAATTTTCCGTTTTTTCGGATTTTTGGAATCAGCAGGCGGTTCGGTATTTTCATCAATTCTGCCAATAGAGCGCCTTTGATGCAAATCACTCCTTTATTATGTGCGTTTTCATCTCCCCGGATCCGGGTAAGTTTTTTCCCCTGCATGCCCAGCATGACTCCACAGCCGGTGCCACAAAAACGACAAACTGATTTATGCCAGGTATCAGTAGTTCCTTCATCTACGATGAATTCTGTAAAAGCCCATCCCCCAAGCGTGAACGCACCCACGGTGGCGCCAGCTACACCGAGTTTAACAAAATCTCTTCGGCTGAATTGATCAGAATTTTTCATTTTGTCCCTTATCGGTAAATCCTTCGCACTTTTTCGCAAAATATTTCTCCCGCAGATTGCGCTGATTTACGCAGAAAAAATTTATATCAGCGCAATCTGCGGGAAACCTTTTTTTTGCTTCGTCCAGTTTAAGATAGAAACTCTGTAACTATAGTGGATATAAAGAATATCTCAATGCAAATCAAAAGTCCTGGTGAAATCTCTGTTGGGAGTTCCACTATGGCAACCGGTACAGCCGTCTCCTTTTTTTCCTGCACTAAATGCCACAGAACCGTCTGTTTTATATTCAGCCCAAACCCAACCACTTCCTGAATTTTTGTTTGAGGGGTCTTTTTGCATGACTGCGTATAAACTGATATTACTGCCACTATACACATCTTTTACTATGATAGATCCAGTAGGAAAATTTTTTCCCGCGGACAATTCACCTGTGCTATCCAATGCGGCAAGCGCCGTTGAGTTAAAACGTAACTTAAACGAACCATGCGGACTTGGAGAAGCTCCCGTTAACAAGTTTCCATTTTGATAAAAAGTATATCCGCCGGATTTTGTGGCATCATACAATGCTTTGTCAGCATCGGGGTCTTCATCATCCTTATTACAGGAATAAAAAGAAATGAATACAACGGCGGTAAGACAAAATGCAATAATTGATTTTTTCATGTTGCAAATTTAGATTATTTTTATTCATTCGCGAAAATCCGCGTAAATTAGCGGTTAATTTTTTACTTTGCGAACTTAGCGCCTTTGCGTGACATCTTAAATACTACTCGACAATCTTCTTTTAATTAATCGCCTCTTCATAAACCTCTCAAAAAACCCATGCACCGGAAATATCAACCCTGCCAACAACGCGTTGATGATTAATTTTAAAATCGGCACGCCTCCGGTTAGTGCGTCTATCTGCGGATCAAGGAAAACCAGCAAAAATTCAAACAACAAAAGAAAAGACATGAACACCGAAAATTCCACCACGCGCACAGGAACGTGAAATCTCCCCAGCATAAATACAATTCCAAATAGTAAAAGTATTCCTATAAAGATAGCAGAATACTGCAAGCTATTTCTCCTGCTTACTGCCACTGCCTCCTGCCGCCTTCTCTCCTTCTCTTTCTGTTCCTTAATAATCATTGCCTTCTCAAACTCGTATTTAGTTTGCTGACGAATCGCCGCTTTCTCATTCTCTTTATTTTTGATGCTGTCTCTATAAATAACGTACTGCTTGTAATGCTCAATTGAGCTGTATGCAAATTCCACTCTTACTTGCAGAGAAGTTTGGGGAGTGTTACCTTGCGCAAAATCAATTTCTCCCAATAACTTCTCCGCTTCTCGCATATTCTCAACATTACCGGTTTCTTTTGCTATGGTAAGCGAACTGTCAGCAAATATACGGGCTGAGACATATTCCTTTTCTTTCAAGTAAATACTTCCGATGTTGTGGAGCGAGTAAGTGGTTCCCATTTTGTCACCGATTTCTTCACAGAGTTTCAAACTTCTGACGTAATAGTCCATAGCTTCTTTTAGTTGACCTTGATTATCGTAAATGTAGCCGATGTTATTAAGCGAGTAGGCGATTCCCATTTTGTCACCGATTTCTTCCCGAATTTTCAAACTTCTGATGTAACAATCCAACGCTGATTTTAGTTGACCTTGATTACTGTAGATAGCGCCGATGTTGTTGAGCGACATCGCGATTTCCATTTTATCCCCTAATTCTTCGCGGATTTTCAAACTTCTACTGTAATAATCCAGCGCTTCTTTGATTTGTCCTTGATTCATGTAAACGTAGCCGATGTTGTTTAGTGAGTAGGCGATTCCTAATTTGTCCCCGATTTCTTCCTGAATTTGCAAACTTCTTCCGAAATAGTTCAGTGCTGATTTTATTTGACCTTGGTTATTGTAAATGTAACCGATATTGTTGAGTGAGTATGCGATTCCGGCTTTATCTCCGATTTCATCCCGGATATTCAAACTTTTGCCATAATAGTCCAATGCTTCTTTAATTTCGCCTTGATTATCGTAGATGTAACCGATGTTGTTGAGAGCATCTGCCTTATAATTTAAATGTTTTTTTCTATGATTTTTTAGTGATTTATCCTTCAATAATTTATCGGCAAGTACCACAGCCGGTTTGGCGTATTTTAAAATATCCTCCGGTTCACATTCTTCGCTCAGTTCGGTTAATAAACGGAGTTTGATGGTGTCGTGGGGGGCTGAAGAAAGTAATGCGTTGAGGGAATCAACGGTTGGGTTTTGCGCAGGAGCAGTTGAAATACAAGAGAGCAGGAATAGAATTATGAATAATATCATTTTGGTTTCTATATTCTTAAATCTTCACACTTTTTGGCTAAATATTTTTAAAAATATCGAATATTGAACACGGCAAAAGTCCAGTGGACTTTTGAGCGAGATAGTGCGGTTGAAGGCATGGAATAATGAATTTCGCAGTACTTCAACATTCGATATTCTTTGTTCAATATTCGATATTTCCTCTTTGGTTGTGGCTTGCCCAAGTTAGGTATAAATTGAAATAATCCATTCTCTGAAAACGGGGTTAAAAATAGTGTATGATTTCCCGCTTTTGTATATAAGATCCTTTTGAATTAATGACTTAAGAGTTGTATCCAACGTTGAAGATGCAAGGAATGAAACATTTTCACGGTTTTGGGCAGAAAAAATCTCCATGTCATCTTTTGATAGGGCTATTGCTTTAAGTACAATACGCTGATTATTATTCAACTGATCAAAAATATTCTGAAACATTATTGACTGACTGTTAATAATCCTGTGGAGCCAGGTTTTTGTAAATTCGTCCTTATTGGGGTTAGCTCCCTCATAGATCATTTCCCAAATTACTGATGCAAAATATTGCGAAAAATGTGGATGACAGCGGGACTTTTCCAAAAGATTTTCCACCGCTTTATCCGGAATAGTTAGTCCGGTGGATATGAAACGGTTTTTGATAAACTGCATTAAATCCTCTTTTGAGATACTATTAATGTCCATTTTAAAACCAAATTCATAAAATGGTGAACCCATGTCACTAAAAATAGAATTCATCAGAGAATTTTTGCTCCCTAAAAATATATAGGATACATTTTTTTGTTTCTGAAAGGAGGATCTCATCCAATTGATTAAAAATGGATCTATGCGATTTATCTCTTGAAATTCGTCAAAAGCAATGCATAGCTGTTGATTATGCTTAACAGCAAATTTTTCAGGAATATTCAATATGGTATCAATATCGTTTTGATTTTCAATGGTTCGTGCTTCAAGAGTAAAAGTGGGATTACCACCTGTATCAAAGGATACCCCTGGAAACAGATTTTTAAAATAGTGCCCGAGTTTTTGAGTGAATTTCCTGATATCCTCTTTCCAGTTAAATAGATCGGATGTTAATCTTTGAGCATATTTTCTTGCGAAATCATCTGTATGCTGGACATTATACATATCAAAATAAATTGTTTTCACACCTTTTACTTCTTTAAATGCTCTGAGTATCAAAGAGGTCTTGCCAAATCTTCTTGGAGAATAAAGCCAAAAGGAATATCTGTTTTTAATAGCGGCGCCAATAGCTTTTAATTCTTCTTTTCTGTTACAGAAACTGTTACCTTCTACAATTTCACCGAACCGGAAAGGATTTTTCATGTTTATTTCTTTAGCGTCTGAATAAATACAAAAATACGAAACGTATATTTACGACTCGCAAATATACGGAATATTTATATATAAAATGATTTTTTCCTTTGCGAACTTAGCGCCTTTGCGTGACATCTTTAATAGTGCCCGATAATTTTTTTTAACATATATAATTATTGCAATTTACTTATTCGCGAAAATCCGCGCCCAATTCTCGTAAATTAGCGGTTAAATTTTTTCCTTTTTTCTTATTGTCAAACAAACCGTTCCTGTGCTGAACCTTCTGTTTTCTATTTTTCCAAATCTCAAAACCCCAGCACCGCCTCCCCCGCCAAATCCATCAGAAAACCGGAACGGATAAATAAGAAGATGAGCGCCACTGCAAGAGCGCCGGCAAAGGCAAATTCAGTATAACGGGTAGTAATGTTAAGATTTTCGCTTCCCTTCTTTAGAAACATAAACAACGGTATCTTAAAATAATAAAACAGTGACACTACTGAATTCAATATTCCGGCAATCATTAGCCAGAATAAAAATGAATTGTGTGTGACATAATATGCATCCAACACCGCTGAAAACAAAAAGAGTTTTCCGGTAAATCCGGCAGTGGGTGGTAAACCCGTCAATGAAATCAGAAAAACCACCAAGCAACTTCCTAAAAAAGGCATCTTCATTCCCAAACCCTTAAAATCCCGGACATCTTCAGACCCGATTTTTTCGGAAATTATTCCAATCACCAGAAACGCACCTACATTCATAAGGGTATAGACAATTAAGTAAAATAGAATACTGCTTATTCCAATAGTAGAAATTGCCATCACCCCCATCAATAAATATCCCGCGTGTGCTATAGACGAATAGGCGAGCATGCGCTTGGCATTGGTTTGCCAGATCGCCGAAAAATTTCCGATGGTCATTGTTAAAATGGAGAGAATGGATAGTGTATTGATCCAATTAAAATGTGCCCATCCGTTATAGGATACTCCCTTCTGTTCTACAAAAACCAACAGAAAACGCAAGAGCATGGCGAAACCGGCCGCCTTGGGACCCACAGACATAAAGGCAGTGACAGGCGTTGGCGCACCCTCATAAACATCCGGTGACCATAAATGAAATGGAACCATCGCAATTTTATAGGCGAATCCCGATAAGGTAAAAAGTCCTGCTACCAGAATAGCTGTTTCATTGACCGCACCCAACCTCTCCAGAAATACCGGATCAGAAATATCGAGCGTTCCGGTAAAACCATATAATAGTGAAATGCCATAAATCATGGCGCCGGACGCTACTGTACCAAATAGTATATATTTTAAGCCACCTTCTGCTGACTTGTGATCCATTCGTGTATATGCCGTCAAAATATAGGAACCGATGGATACCATTTCCAACGAAAGAAACATCATCAACAAATTAGAGGACATCGCCATGAAATTCATTCCAAAAACAACCGCTATTAATACAGCGTGAAATTCTCCCAAGCCCTTAGACCGCTTTTCAAGTGTATTGTAGCCGGCTGACATTAAAACGGCAAGCATTCCTGCCAGTGCAAAAACAAGCTTAAAAAAAACTGCAAACGAATCATACCGGATAAATCCAAAAAAACGTTTTGAATCGTAGCCATTCTCTCCGGCGGATAACGTTAAGTCCTTTATCTGACGGATTTGAAATATTGCCAAAATAAAAACCAATAAAAAACACACAAATGCGAGTTTCGAAATCAGGTTTTTGTTTGTGTTTTTTTTGCCGATAAGGTCAACCAGAATGATCAACAAAAAAAAGGTTAGTAGAATACATTCAGGGGCTAAAATAGGAATCTGCTCCCGGATGGTCGTTAATTGTTGTAGTAGTGTTTGCATGTATGGGGGCAAAAGTACATAAATAGGATTAATTTTTATACATTTGCAACATTAGAAATTAGTAGGGGCAACCCTCGTGGTTGCCCATTTGTCATTGGTAGGGGTGAAATTTTTTTCACCCCTACCAATAACCAATTACAAATAACAATGAAAAAAAACCGGATAAATTCTTTTTTTCTTTTAGGAATAACCCTTTTGGTGTTTTCCTGCAAAGAACAAGTTAAGGAAACCGCTCATGTTCCTTATCTCCCACTCCTTCGCGCCTCAAATCAGCTTATTGCTTTTGACAGCTTAACGGTAGAAAATGTAAAATCTACAGGCGAAAATCTGCTCCTGCAGGCAGATAAGACACTAAAAGAAATACTTTCGGTAAAACGCAGGGATTATCAGAACACCCTGAAAGCCCTTGACCATCTGTACAATTCGTTAAACAGGGTTAAGTGGCCCCTCGAGTTAATGAGTGCCGTACATCCCGATTCCGCTCTCCGGTTGCAAATAGAAAAAACCTTGATTTCCGTAAATAATTACCTGTTCGGTCTTAATCTGAATGAAGCACTTTATAATGCCCTGAAAGATTTCTCTTCTTCAGGCGAAGCCCAACGACTGCCTGCTTCGCGGCGACTTTTTTTAGACAAGACCCTCCTGAAATACAAACGAAGTGGTTTTGATTTGCAACCCGCCCAGCGCGAAGAGGTAAAAAAATTACGGCTTCATATTGACCGTCTTAGTATGAATTTCAGCAATAATATTGCAAGCGCCTCTGCAAAATTAACCATTTCTCCAAAAGATACTACAGGACTTCGCCGTGATTTTCTTGCTCCCAGAAAAAATGCAACCGGCAATTATGATATTGACCTTTCTAAACCATCCTACATTGAGTTTATGAAATATTGCCCCAGCGATTCCCTGCGAAAACAATTATTTCGATTATATAATAACCGCGCAGTTCCTGAAAATCTTCCCATCATTGATTCCTTGTTGCATTACCGCCAGAAAATGGCTGTGCTACTCGGTTACAAGTCGTATGCAGAATACACCATAGAGGAAAAAATGGCTAAAAAACCTCAAGTGGTTTGGAGTTTTGAAAATTCATTAATTGACATGTTGCATGAGAAAGCTAAAATTGACTACGATCTTTTACTGAAAGCCAAGTCCACTTATTTAAAGAAAAAAGCAACTACGATTGAAGAATGGGAGCAAACATTTTATCTCGAAAAAATTAGTCAGACCGATTATAAGATTGACCAAAGGGAGGTGAGCCAGTATTTTGAATTAAATAATGTAATCCAGGGCTTGTTTCAGATTACGCAACGTTTATTTGGTTTGAAGTATGAGGAAATTTCCAATCCGCAAGTGTGGCACAAAGAGGTTCGCATGTTTAATTGTTATGATTCCGAATCCAATAAATTATTGGGAAGATTTTACTTAGATTTATTCCCACGGGCAAAAAAATATACCCATGCGGCTATGTTTACCATTACTCCTGGAATGTTGATAGAGCCCGGTAATAAAGAGATTCCTGAGGCGGCATTGGTTTGCAATTTTCCAAAGCCGGAAGGAGATAAACCCGCTTTGCTTTTCTCGTACGACGTGGAAACGTTTTTTCATGAATTCGGACACTTGATACACGGTCTGGTGGCTGGCGCTGAATTATCTTCTCAATCGGGTCCGGAGTCAACTCCCCAGGATTTTGCAGAAGCGCCCTCGCAGATTTATGAAAATTGGGCTTACCAGAAAGCCACTCTCACCCTGTTTGCCAAACATTATCAAACCGGTCAGATCATTCCGGATGAATTAATTACCAAAATGATTGCGATTAAAACATTAAATTCAGGACTTGATGCATTGAGGCAATTGTTTTATGCCACGCTCGATATGACATTGCACGATAAATACACTCCCTACACTTCCGAAACCACGACAGACGTAATTAAAAAGCTTAAGAAGAAAATTACCTGGTTTGATGTTCCCGATGATACGTATTTGCTGGCTTCTTTCGGACATTTTGTAACGTACCCGGCTGGCTATTATGGCTATATGTGGTCAAAAGTATATGCCCAGGATATGTGGTCAATTTTTGAAGATAAAGGAATGTTGAATTCTGACTTGGGCCGCCAATACCGTCAAAAAGTGCTTGAACCAGGCGGAAGTAAAGACCCGATGGATCTTGTGAAGAATTTTTTGGGAAGAGAACCGAATACGAAGGCGCTGTTGCGGGATTTGGGGCTTACGTTTAAGATGTGACCAATGACTATACTAAACCAATTCAGGTTTTAGAAAAAAAACATATAACATAAAACAAAAAATTAAAAATGTTTAAGCATGAACGCATTTCAAAAAACAAGCAGAAAAATTTGATAAGTGAACCCCCTTTGTAATTTTTTATTATGTGTTATATGTTATTCATTATTTATTTTTTTAATTTCAACATTCGTTATTCCTTGTTCAATATTCATTATTTATTTTTTTAACTTTCAAAAATAGCACTTTCCCATGAGCGAAACCCTTATCAAAGCCCTTATGAAACTCTTCGCCATCATTGCCAATGATGGCGGCATTTCAGACGACGAACGTACTGTTGTTGAGAATTTTTTAAAACAACAGATTAACCAGGAAGCCGCAAAAGAATACATGCAATGGTTCGAAAAGTTTGCCCTGGAAGAAGACGCTTCCCATTTCGATGCCATCTGCGCTCAAATCAATCTTGAACTCACCCAAAAGCAAAAAGTAATTGTGATGATCCGGCTTATTGAGTTAGTCATGGCTGATGGCACAATTTCTCCGGCAGAAGCAAAATTTGTTGAGATTGTCAGAAAATCTTTCAACATGGAAATTGAGGAGTTCACTCTTATCAAAAGTTTTGTGATAACTAAAGATGTACAATCCCTGGGTGAACCCGACTTGATTCTGGTTGTTGACAAATCTGACCGTGAAAAGATGAAGAGTCGCCAGCACATTCGCATTGAAAATCTTGAAGGATTTTTAGGTGTGTTACGAATTCCAAGCGTTGAACTTTATGTTGTGAGGTATGAATCTGAAAGTGTCACTGAAGAAAAAACTTTCTCCGGTGGGGTTGGAAAAAGTTCTGTTGTACAGGAGCTGTATCTGAACGGAATCAACATGACCGCCGGACAAAATTATCTTTTTACTCCGGGTTCCGTGATCAGGATAGGCAGAGGCACTCCCTTATATTACAGCGATTGTGTTTCCCAGTTTCTCAGTAAGAAAGATCTTCCAAAAATTGTTTTTAACGCCTCTGATATTGAATATCGGTTTAAGAAAGGAAATATTGGTTTGCGCAATGTCACTGTTTCTGAAAATACCGGCAAGCTGATTGGATTTATGGGGGCAAGTGGCGCCGGCAAATCAACACTGTTGAATGTGTTAAATGGAAATGATGCGCCGACAAAAGGTACTGTCACTATAAATGGAATAGATATCTATAAACAAAAAGATAAAATTCAAGGTGTGATCGGTTATGTGTCACAGGATGATCTTTTGATTGAAGACCTTACGGTCTATCAGAATTTATATTATAATGCAAAGCTCTGTTTTAACAACAAATCAGAGGAAGAATTGGACCAGTTGGTTACAAAGGTTTTAACCAATCTCGGGCTGTATGAAACCAGGAATCTGAAAGTAGGCAGTCCGCTCAATAAAACCATCAGCGGTGGACAACGCAAGCGCTTGAACATAGGACTCGAACTCCTGAGAGAACCCTCCGTTCTTTTTGCCGACGAACCCACTTCGGGATTGTCTTCCCGCGACTCTGAAAATATCATGGACCTTTTGAAGGAATTGTCCTTGCGCGGTAAACTTGTATTTGTGGTCATTCACCAACCCTCTTCCGACATTTTCAAATTATTTGACAAACTGCTGATTCTCGACGTTGGCGGATATCCCATTTATTATGGAAACCCGATTGAAGCAGTGGCTTATTTTAAACGAGTGGCAAATTTTGTAAATAGTGAAAACGTGGAATGTGTGGAATGTGGTAGCGTCAACCCTGAACTTATCTTTAATATCATTGAAAGTAAAGTGCTGGATGAATATGGAAATTTTACTGAGAAAAGAAAAATTGGTCCCGAAAAGTGGCACGAATTATATGTCAAGAACATTCTGGTGAAACACCATGATGATATCTCAGACAAACCGGAAGGGTCTTTGTTCATTCCTTCCAAACTAAAACAAACTTTTGTTTTTATTACGAGGGATTTGCTTTCAAAAATCAGCAATACACAATACATGTTCATAAACATGCTGGAAGCGCCGGTACTCGCATTGGTGCTTGCGTTTGTGGTAAGATATTTTGATAAAGAAAGCTCACAAGGATTGACGTATGCTTTCGGGTTGAATGAGAATATTTCCTCTTATTTGTTTATGAGCATTGTGGTGGCGTTGTTTATGGGGCTAACCGTTAGCGCCGAGGAAATTATCCATGACCGGAAAATTCAAAAACGGGAACAGTTCCTGAACTTAAGCCGGTTCAGTTATTTATCTTCTAAGATATTGCTCTTATTTTTTATTTCCGCCATACAAACATTCACTTACATTCTGTTGGGTAATTATTTATTGGGAATTAAGGGTATGAATTTCGAGTATTGGTTTATTTTATTCACTACCTCTTGCTTCGCCAATATGCTGGGATTAAATATTTCCGCTTCTTTTAATTCTGCGGTCACCATCTACATTCTCATTCCCATTCTGCTTATCCCGCAATTGATTCTCAGTGGTGTCATTGTAAAATTTGACAAGCTCAATCCTGTTCTTACGAAAGAGGGAAAGGTTCCTATCATAGGCGACCTGATGACTTCCCGCTGGGCGTTTGAAGCGCTGGCAGTGACACAAGTCACCAAAAATGAGTTTGAAAAAGATTTTTATCCGTTAAACAAGCGCATCCAGAATGCAGATTATAAGAAGACCTATTGGATAAGTGAAATGAAAAAGAGGAACATGGACTGCGAAAGATTAATGGAAGAAACCGGTGATTCATTGAGAAATCTTTATAAAAACAAACTTGATTTTTTAAAAACCGAGTTAAAAAAAGAAATGAACGAAGCGCATGGGATTAATTTTTCCCTTATTGATAATTTGACACCTGGTGCGTTTACAAAAGATACTCAAAAAGCCCTTTCTGATTATTTAGCAGAGTTAAAAAAATATTATTTAGATGAAAACAAGAAGGCAAATGGTGAAAAACAGGACAAGATTTCTTCCTTAACCGATACAAAAGAAAAAAATGCATCCTTTATTTCAAAAAAGGAAACGTATTATAATAAAACACTGGAAGATCTTGTCACCAATAAATTGGAAGTTAATCAGATTATTGAAAGGAAAAATCAATTATTCAGAAAAACCGGATATGTTTACATGGACCCCGAAGAGCCGGCTAATGCCCTTGATTACCGTACTCATTTTTATGCGCCGCGGAAACATCTGTTCGGAAAGTATTTCGATACATTCTGGTTTAATAACGGCGCTATATGGCTCGAAAGTTTAATTCTGTTTGTTCTGCTGTATTTTGAATCCATTAAAAAATTCCTGGATGGTATGGCAAATCTAACAACAGTTTTTAAAAAGAAGAAAAAGAGGTAGGAGGAAATGAAACTATTTTGCTTAAACATTTTTTGTTTAGTGTTTTATGTTTAGTGTTGTTCTTTTAGAGGAAAAGTAGCTATGTGCTGAGTTGTTACAAAAATTTGCACCTGCTCAGCAAAAAAAATCCTAACGCACCAACTCCGACCTTGCCCTGCTTAATGCTCTCCTCTCCCCTCCTCATCCACAACTCCCTCTCCCGCAAAAAAGAGGAATTCCATCCCCTCAAGCCCCCGTTTGTCGGTTTATACGTCTGCGGTCCTACCGTTTATGGACCTCCGCACCTCGGCCACGCCCGCTCTGCCATAACGTTTGATATTGTTTACCGCTATCTGAAAAAGTTGGGTTACCGCGTCAGGTATGTCCGTAATATTACCGATGTGGGTCATCTTGAAAACGACTCGGATGAAGGCGAAGATAAAATTCTAAAACGGGCAAAAGTGGAACAATTGGAACCCATGGAAATAGTTCAGCTTTATATGAACAAGTACCATGGGGAAATGGATAAACTGAATATACTAAGACCCGGAATTGAGCCGCGCGCCACCGGTCACATCCCCGAACAAATAAAACTTATCGAAAAAATTCTCAGCCAGGGTTTTGCTTATTGTGTGAATGGTTCTGTTTATTTTGACGTAATAAAATATTCACAACATCATCCTTACGGAATTTTATCGGGAAGAAAACTGGATGAATTACTAAGTGGAGACGAAGAAAGGGAGTTGGAAGGACAAAAAGAAAAAAGAAATCCTGTTGACTTTGCCTTGTGGAAAAAAGCGAATCCCGAACATATCATGCGCTGGGATTCTCCCTGGGGCGAAGGATTTCCGGGCTGGCATCTCGAATGTTCTGTCATGAGCACTAAATATCTCGGGCTACCTTTCGACATTCACGGCGGCGGCATGGATTTGCTTTTCCCTCATCATGAATGTGAAATCTCACAATCGCAGGCGGGTAGTGACACTGCTCCGGTAAAGTACTGGATGCATAACAACATGATTACCATCAACGGACAAAAAATGGGTAAATCACTCGGCAATGCCATTGGGTTGGAAGAGTTTTTTTCCGGAAAACATCCCTTGCTTGAACGTTCGTATCCTCCCATGACTATCCGCTTTTTTATTCTGCAGGCGCATTACCGCAGTACCCTTGATTTCAGCAACGCCGCTCTTATTGCCTCTGAGAAGGGATTGAAAAAACTTTTACAGGCAAAAAAACTCATTGTGCAAATCAACCCTTCCCAAAAAAGCACTCGTGATATTAAAAAATGGTTGGACGAATGTTATCTGGTGATGAACGACGATTTTAACACAGCACAACTGATTGCCTGTTTGTTTTCAGCGGCTTCCTGGATCTATTCTTCTGCCGAGAACAAAGAAACTTTTACGTCCGCCGATTTGATCTTGCTTAAAAATTCCTTTGAACTTTTCTTTACGGAAATTTTGGGATTGAAAGAAGAAACTGAACCAACGAATGACAAGTACCTCGATGGATTAATGTCACTGATTATTGAATTACGCAATAATGCCCGTAAGAATAAGGACTATGCCACTTCAGATGCTATCCGTGAAAAGATGAAAGAACTTTCCATTCAATTGGAAGATGGCAAAGAGGGGACGCGGTGGGTTTTGTGATACTCAAACCAAAGTTTAACCTGCGTTAAATAATTAATCTATCTTTCTTTATCTTTATCCCCACTTCTTAATATTCTTTTAATTACCGGAATGAATCCTAACACAGAAAAACAAACCTGGGCTACACTTTGTTTTTTATTGCCTTTCCTGTTATACATTACCAGCACCCCTTTTAATACTCTCGCTTTTGCAGATGCCGCCGAATTTTCGCTCGTTTCTTTTCTGGGGAGCATTGCCCATCCCCCCGGAACTCCTTCGTATGTGCTTTTGTCCTGGCTGTGGACAAAATTATTAAGCCCTTTTTCGCTCGGAGATATTTTTATCAATAAAATTTTTACCGTTTTTTCTTCGTCCTTCGCTTGTGTTTTTTTATATCTGACGTTGGTAGAAATTATTCGCTCTCTAAAAATCAACACGCTTTCCGAAAGAACTATTTTTAGAATTTCCGCGCTGGGTTCTATTCTTTTTGCCACAGGGAGTACCACCTGGTATTGGTCAAATACGGTAGAGGTTTATGCATTTCAAAACTTAGCGCTTTCGATTTTTTGGTTTGGCTTGTTTAATTTCTATTTTCATAAAAAAACTTTCTATCTGTGGCTTGCTTCCTTAGGGGGAGGATTGGCAATGGCAAATCACTACTTTTCTTTTGTTTTATTCGTTCCTTTTATTCCTCTTTTTTTTATACCCGATGTTTTTAGTGGCACTCAACCAAATTCAATCACTCCTAAAAATAAAAAAATTCCTGTAAGAAAAAAAGAAAATCTGTTGACACTTTATTTTAAATCACTCTTTTCCAGGTCTTTACTAACGTTTGGCGTCACTACTTTGGGTATTGGTTTTTTGTTTTACGGTTGGATGTATTACCGTGCTCATGAAATTTTTCCATTTGAATTCGGAAATCCTGATACGTTAAGTCGCTGGTGGTTTCATTTTACCGGTGGTCCTTATATGAAAGCATTTGACGGCGCCAAGCTCGCTAAAAACATTTTTTCACTGAACACTCCTTATTTCTTCTGGATTTTCGTGCATCAGTTTGAATTATTTATTCCCTGGCTGTTGCTTGGAACCGGTTTTTTGTTTTTTAATAAAAAATTTGTGTTGCCGGTTTTTTGTTTTCTTTATCTCGGTATCATATTATTTATTGTTCTGAGAAGTAAAAACAGTACGGGGGATGGCGATGCTTATTTGTTGCCTGGACTTTATCTGTTAAGCATTATCACGGGCGTTGGTTTAGCTTATACTTCCGTTAAAAAATTATTTTTCTGGTTAGTATGGTTGCTGTTGCCATTTCAGATTATATTAAACCGTACCCGCGCCGACCGGTTTGGTTTTAATGTAAGCGAATCCATCATGCATCATCTTGATGTTTCCGCTCCCAAAAACTCCATCGTCCTGATTGCCGATTGGACCACGGTCATGCAATATTATTACTACCGCGTGGCTGAAAATTTCAGGCCCGACCTGGTCGTATTAAATTATGATATAAAATTTACCAATTATCAGATGATTCGTGAATTGTATCCAGAATTTTACAAGAAGTTTGAAAAAACATACATGAATTTCATTCATGGACTTTCGGCGGAACATCCTCAGCAGATTTTCAATACGGGATGCGACCTAAGCACTCCCTTGCTTACGAAATTATTTTCTGATATGATTATCCGTCTCAAGGAGATTGCAGATGAATCGGATGGGTATTTATTAATGGATCCTAAATCGTTTGTTTTTCTGAATACAAAAGGGTATTTTAAGGAAAATGTATTTCCCATAGGATGTCTTTTATCTCCCAAATTTGCCGATTTGAACCGCGATTTTATCACCTTGAAAGATTTTCACTGGCTTGATTCTCCTCTATTGATGAATGAATCGGGCGGGCACGATAAAACCGTTGATTTAGAAGCTATGCTCGATTTTCACAAACAATATTACCGGAATATAAACGATACCACCCGCCTGCGCATCGCCGAGACCTCCTGGCAGAGAATAAAAAATACCCAAAAGAAAATGCGCAAGCGCATGCCATTTGTGGGGATGTGAGCGGTGGGTGGTTTTGTTCATTATAATTACATACATTTGTTCATTATAATTACATGATTTTATAATTTCCAACAGCATAACCACACACTTTTAAACAGACGAAAAAAAATTTACATCACCGGCTCTAATTCTTCCATGTTGAGTCGCGAACTTGGAACGCGGCTCACCGGACGCAACCTCCAATATGAATTATACCCTTTTTCTTTCTCTGAATATCTGAAATACAAAAAAATAAAAGCCGGGGTTGAGTCATTTAGTCACTATTTTCAGGAAGGGGGGGTGCCGGAGTTCATATTATTTCCCGATATAAAAGTACTGCAAGGACTTGTATCCGATATTTTATACAGAGATATAATAGTGCGTCACACTATTCGGAATTATGCCGGTTTGCAAGTTTTAACGAATTATTTACTTTCAAATGTCGGTAAAGAATTTTCCTATACGAAATTAAAAGATTCTTTTGGCATTTCCTCCGTTAATACGATTATCTCTTTGATTCATTATTTGGAGGATTGTTATCTGCTGTTTACCGTACCAAAATTTGATTACTCCCTTAAAAAGCAATCCAAGAACCCCAAGAAAATTTATGCTGTTGACAGTGGAATAATCAGGGCAATTACTCTTTCTTTTACAGACGACCTTGGCAGAATATTGGAAAATATTGTTTTCATTCACTTGTTACGCAGAAATTACAAGGTATTCTACTTTAGAATGAAAAACTAATGTGATTTTGTGGTATCAGAAAAAGGTAAAATCAGGATGGCAATTCAAGTTTGTTATTTTCTGAACGAAGAGAATCTCCAGCGAGAAATGAAAGGAATCACCGAATCTATGGATTATTTCGGACTTAATGAGGGTTTGATATTAGCGTATAACACGGATGATAAATATAAATTTGATAATAAAACCGTACTAGTGAAGCCGGTATGGAAATGGCTTTTAGAAAAGCGGCTTCATTCTTATGGGTAAAAAACTTACGGGCATTTATAAATTTAAATTTTATCGTTACTGTTCAGCCGGTTTATTTTTGGGCTATTATTTACACGAATTAGTTATTTTTTTTCAATTAGTGTAATTCGTGGCTATACATTTATTGGACTGAACAGTAATGATGATTGAATAATTATTTGTAACCTCATAGCGCAACCCTCATTTCATAATCAACAACTTCCCATTCACCACAATTCCATTACTATTTTTGATTTGCAAAAAGTATAAACCGGTGGGCACCTCTTGAAGTGTGAATTCTTTTGTGAACTTTTCTGTATTACATTCAAATGATTCGGAATATATTTTTAAACCTAAGACCAAGCAAATTGATAAGGAGTGGTTCCACCACTTACAGATGTACTAATACTTCCATCTGTATTTCCACAAGTAGGGTTTGTCCCTGTAAAAAGAATGCTTATTGGTGAGGCGTTTAAAATCAAAACATTACCGGAGATTGTGCAGCTTTTGGAATCGGTTATTGTTACTGTGTATGTACCGGCTGATAAACTACTTATGTTTTGGGGAGTTGCTCCGCTTGATCACGCATACGAGTAGCCAGGTACGCCCCCACCGGCAATGGCTGTTGCGGAGCCATTTGCTCCCCCATTACAACTTGGATTTGTTCCTATAACAGATAATGTCAAAGAAGAGGGATTAGATATAGTGACACTGCCGGAGTTAGTACAACTTTTGGTATCCGTGACAGTGACGGTATAAGTTCCTGAGCCAACCCCGGAAATTACAGAACCAATTTGAGCGTTACCCCAGATATATGTATAGCCGGGTGTGCCACCAGTGACCGTGGCAGTTGCTGTACCATTTGCATCTCCGCTACATGAGGGGTCTGTGCTTATAACTGTAACAGAAAGTGTAGTAGGTGAGCTTATAGTTTCACTTACCACTGCACTATCCAAATTAACATCATAAACCGTAATTGAATAAGTACCCGCACAGAGTTGAGAAAGGTTAGGCGTATTTGAACCATTACTCCATATATACGTGTAGGGAGGTGTTCCACCGGTTACATTGGCAGTCATCGTGCCATCGCAATACCCGTTACAGGTGGCATCCGTCTTACTAAGACCGATGTTGATTTGCGAAAATGATTTGCTGTTTAAAGAAATCATCAAAAGAAATGCGAAAAATGAGTAAAGTTTTTTCATGTGAGTTTTGGTTTAGTTGGTAATTGGTTATTGGTTATTAGTCATTGGTTATTGGTTATTGGTTATTGGTTATTGGTTATTGGTTATTGGTTATTCATCGCCTTCGTTTGTGAGGACACAAACGAAGGCGTTAGTAATTGGGGGCGCCGCGTTGAATTTTCTATTTAAGGTAATATCAATTCTAAAATAGTATTAGATGTCCGAATCACAAACTTACAAAAAATTTTTTAACTTTCCTACTATTTATTATTTTCCTTTACCCTCATTTATATTTTTTCAATAGAAATTCCCCTTAACTATCCGGCTGGCAGAGAATTATTATATATCTTTACCAAATAATTAGCGTAGTAATTACTTTTTTCAACATTTTCTTATCCTACTACTTACCATGAGCTCCCTGAAAACAAACATTTTCTTTAAAATAAGCATGATCATCGTCATTGCGTTGCTCTTGCTGATTCCTGCAACCATGATACGCAGTTTGGTCCGTGAGCGCGAAAACACACAGGAAGATGCCATAAAAGAAGTCAGCTCTAAGTGGAGTGAAGAACAAACCCTGTCAGGACCGTTTCTTTCAGTGCCATTCTACCGCTATGTCAAGGAGTTTTCAAAGACGGACTCTACAGAAAAAATAGTACGCATGAAAGAATACATTCACTTTCTGCCAACGAACTTGAACATGACAGGAAAAATATTTCCTGAAAAACGAACCCGTGGTATTTATGAAATTGTGGTCTATAATTCTACCTTTACTATCTCCGGTATTTTTCAGAAAGTTAAATTCACTGATCTTGAGATTCCTTTAAAAGACATCCTTTTCGACAAAGCATTTGTTTCTCTTGGGATAAATGATTTAAGAGGAATTGAAAAACAGATTGTGCTAAGTTGGAATAACGATTCCTGCCTGTTTAATTCCGGCACGGTTTCTTACGATGTTGTCGAGAGTGGCATTAATGCGCCTGTTACTATTTCTTCCGGCGATAGTTCTTCTTATAAATTTTCGTTTAACATGACATTGAAAGGAAGTCAGAAATTATTTTTTACTCCTGTGGGTGAGATAACAGATATCAGTACGTCATCGACTTGGAATAATCCAAGTTTTAATGGCGCATTTTTGCCGGATACCCGGACAGTAAATGATTCCGGTTTTTCTGCTAACTGGAATATACTTCACTTGAATCGAAATTTTCCGCAACGATGGGTGGGGAATAAATTTGAAACCAGTTCCTCTTCTTTCGGAATTGATTTATTATTACCGGTTGATAGCTATCAGAAAACAACCCGCTCTGTTAAGTATGCGTTGCTTTTTATTTGTTTTACTTTTATTGTTTTCTTTTTTGTAGAAGTGCTAAATAAAATTTTTATCCATCCGGTTCAATACATCCTGGTAGGTATTGCGCTGGTTATCTTTTTTACATTACTGCTTTCCATTTCAGAACACGTAACCTTTAACATGGCATACATCATTTCTGGGGTGTCAACTCTTCTTTTAATCGCCGGATATATAAAAGCAATTCTGAAATCAACGTTATTAACTTCATTGATTTCAGGAATTTTGTTTTTCCTGTATTCCTTTATTTTTGTAATTATCCAATTGCAGGATTATGCGCTTCTGATAGGAAGTATCGGGCTATTTATTATATTATGCCTTGCTATGTATTTTTCAAGGAAGATTGATTGGTATAACCTGAAACTTGGTGAGGGAAATATCCCATAATATAGTTGAATGTTGGGCTTTTCATCCCACTTTCTCATTTTCACCCCCCTCCTCACTCTCCTCCAAATTTCGGCTTCCTCTTTTCCAGAAACGCGGCGGTTCCCTCGGTAAAATCTTCCGTGCCACAACAATTCCCAAAAAGATTTGCCTCTACCTGATACCCGTTTTTGTCGTGGGAATAGTGTGCCACTACACACTCCACCGCCTTCGCCACCGCCATAGGTGATTTTGCAAGTATTTTTTTAAGTAATTCCTGGCAGGCAAATAAAAGATTTTCAAACGTAGTGATATGATTCACTAACCCAATCCTGTGCGCTTCCTGCACATTGATAATCTCTCCGGTCATCATGATTTCAAGCGCTTTGCCTTTTCCTGCCAACTGCACCAATCGCTGAGTGCCACCATACCCCGGAATGATTCCCAGATTTACTTCCGGCTGTCCGAACTTTGCATTTTCCGATGCAATGCGTAAATGACAAGCCATGGCAAGCTCGCACCCTCCACCTAACGCAAACCCATTTACGGCGGCAATTACGGGTTTCGGACAATTCTCAATGATGTCAAAAACCTCCTGCCCGTTTTCTGAAAATTTTCGTCCGTTCACTGGATTTAATTTTGCAATTTCTTCAATATCTGCGCCCGCCACAAAGGACTTCAAGCCCTTTCCGGTAATGATTACTCCTTTTATGGATGCAGTGTCATAAATGTGCTGGAATACAAGTTTTATTTCCTGCATCGTTTCAATGTTCAACGCATTCATTTTATTTTCACGGTTAATCATGACCGTGCAAATTCCGAGTTCGTCTGTCTCGACTAATAGGTTTTTATAGTCCATATTTTATATTTTTCTGTTGCGTTTACTTTGATTGGTTTCATAAAAATTTCTTTTTGTTAGAACTATTTATTGTTCTCAGATGTTGTGCGCCGTTTATTTTTGAATCGGATAATTTCAATTTTCCTTACACAAACCTCCCCCCCACCTCACTTGCCGCCTTCTTTAATTTTTCCGTGAATTGATCTTCCAGCTTCCCTTCTCGCAAATGCTCCAGCACATCTTTGTATTCTGCCCTCAATAAGGAAATGAATTCCTTTTCAAATTCACGTACTTTGTTTATGGGAACTTTATCAATCAATCCTTTAGTGCCACAAAAAATAATGGCAATTTGCTCTTCCACCGGAACCGGTGAATATTGCGGTTGCTTCAAAATTTCAACGTTTCTTCTGCCACGGTCAATGGTTAATTGAGTGGAAGCGTCCAGGTCTGAACCAAATTTCGAAAATGCTTCAAGCTCCCTGTATTGCGCCTGATCTAATTTTAATGTACCAGCTATTTTTTTCATGGACTTAATCTGAGCATTTCCTCCCACCCGTGACACCGAAATACCTACGTTGATAGCGGGTCTGATGCCTGCGTTGAAAAGATTGGTTTCTAGAAAAATCTGCCCATCGGTAATGGAAATAACGTTTGTAGGAATGTATGCTGAAACGTCACCTGCTTGTGTTTCAATAATCGGCAATGCGGTTAACGAACCACCTCCCTTTACCAAATGGCGGATAGAGGGTGGAATATCATTCATCTTTTTGGCAATTTCATCTGTCTGATTAATTTTTGCCGCTCTTTCGAGTAACCGGCTGTGTAGGTAAAACACATCGCCAGGGTACGCTTCCCGTCCTGGTGGGCGGCGAAGAAGGAGTGACACTTCTCTGTAAGAAACGGCTTGTTTTGAGAGGTCATCGTAAATTACAAGCGCAGGTCTTCCGGTGTCACGGAAATATTCTCCAATAGCTGCACCCGCAAATGGGGCGAAACATTGTAGAGGCGCGGGCTCTGCGGCAGTGGATGCAACAATGATGGTGTATTCCATGGCACCTGCACTTTCCAATGATTTTACCACTTGTGCCACTGTACTCGCTTTTTGTCCTATAGCTACATAAATGCAATAAACCGGTTTGCCTTTCTTAAAAAATTCTTTCTGGTTAATAATGGTATCAATGGCAATGGCTGATTTTCCGGTTTGCCGGTCGCCAATAATTAATTCCCGCTGTCCTCTCCCGATTGGAATCATCGAATCAATTGGCTTGATGCCCGTCTGAAGTGGTTCGTTTACCGGTTGTCTGAAAATAACACCCGGGGCTTTTCTCTCAAGCGGCATTTCAAAGGTTTCTCCTTTTATCGGACCCTTGCCATCTTTCGGTTGACCCAGCGTATCTACCACTCTCCCCAACAGGCCATCGCCCACTTTTAATGAGGCAATCCGGCGGGTTCTTTTTACAATGTCGCCTTCTTTTATCCCTTCGGAGGGACCAAAAAGTACGGCTCCTACATTGTCTTCTTCGAGGTTAAGGACCATGCCGAATAACTGGTTGGGAAATTCAAGAAGTTCGCCGGACTGTGCTTTGTTTAAGCCATAAATCCGCGCTACTCCATCTCCGATTTGGAGAATACTGCCGACTTCTTCGAGTTCGGCGGCTGTTTTTACATTGGCAAGTTGCTCGCGTAATATTGCGGTAACTTCATCGGGTCTTACTTGTACCATGGTTTAGATATTGGTTATTAGAAATTGGTCATTGGTCATTCATCGCCATTGTTTGTGTCTTCACAAACGATGGAAATTTCAGAGCCATTTTTCGAACAAATTCATCTCAAATTCTTTTTTGACTTTTTTAAGTCCTCCGGAAACAGAAAGATCCATCCGCAAATCTCCGGATTCAATCATCACTCCTCCGATAAGTGATGTGTCTAATTTTTCTTTGATTTCCGCTTTAAGTCCGGTTATGTGTGATAATAATATTCTTATTTTTTCTTTTTGTGATTCTGTCAGTGGAATGGCGCTGGTAACGGTTACATACGTTTCTCCTTTGAGTTTTTGATATTGAAGAAAAAAATCTGCTGCAATCTCATATAATAAATTTTCTCTACGTTTGCGGGTTAATATTTTCAGGATTTCATACGTCAGGTCGCAGATATGAGCGCGGAAAACGTCGGTCAGTATGTTCAGTTTTTTTCCGGGATTAACAATCGGACTCTTTAAAAGTAGCATCAACTCCCGGTTGTCTTTACATGCCTTGTAAATGAATCGCATGTCACTATAAACTGCTTCAAGGTTTCCTTGCTCGGTGGCAAGTTCGAGCAGGGAGCGTGCGTATCGTGCGGTGGCTTTAGTGACGGGCATGGCTCGGTTCTATTTTCTATCTTCTTTTTCTATTTTCTATCTTTTATCTTCTAATTCTTATTGATTTCCCCAACATACTGGTCAATCAACTCTTTTTGTATATCGGCGCTGGCTAATTTTCTTTTCAACACTTTTTCTGCAATTTCTATAGAGATTAATCCTACTTGATTTTTCAACTCTGTCATGGCGGCCATCTTTTCGGTATTAATTGCCTCTTTAGCTGAGTCCAATATATGTGCGTACTCTTCTTTGGCTTTGGTTTTGGCTTCTTCTATCAACTTGGCGGCTACTTCCTGAGCAGTTCTTCTGATTTTTTCTTTTTCTGATACTGCTTCCGCTAATAGCTTTTCATTGGAAGAATGAAGCTCCTGCATTTTTTTCTCCGCTTCCTGCGCAGAAAGCAATGATTTTTCAATTTTATCTTCCCTTTCTTTTATGGCTTTAAGAATGGGTTTCCACGCATATTTTTTCATCAGAAAAAAGAAGGTAAGAAAAATGACAAGTGTCCAGAAAAATAATCCGAACTGGGGCATGATTAAATCCATACGGGTTTTGGGGTTACGAGGTGAGTGGTATTGTTTTGTTTATTATAAATACTAACGATTTTTATGAATAAGAAATGAATAACACGTAACATAAAACAATAAACGTAAAAAGGGGGGCACTTAGTAATTATTCATTTTTTGTTTAGTGTTTAATGTTTTTTTTCTAAAACCATATAAAAAAGGACCGAAGATCGCCCCCGGTCCTTTAATATTATTTAAGCGCAAGCAGAAGACAAACCACCTGACCGAAGAGAGCGACCCCTTCGATAAAAGCCGCCGTTAGCACCATGCTTCCACGGATTGCTTCGGTTGCTTCGGGTTGTCTGGCAATGGATTCTACAGCGGCGCCGGCAAGCTTACCTATGCCGAGTCCTGCACCCAATGCCACTATCCCTGCACCTAAACCAGCCCCAAATCCAGCGCCTATCGCCGGTCCCGAGGCCTCAAGTAACAGTGTTGATAACATAAAATTGTGGTTTAAATAATTGTGAGCCGCAAATATATAGGAAATTATTTTGATTTCCCATAAACCCGATAAAAATCATATTGTAGTGATGCCGCTGACCGCCTCTCTGCTTAAATAGCCACAGCCACCAACCCTTCGTTCGCTAATTCAGGCACCTTGCCGCTTAGCCACCCTGATTCGCTTCCAGGATTTAAAATCACCGGCATTCTCTTTTTGGAATTATGAATCCTGCTCATTAACTCGTTTGCTGACATGGTCAGCAAGGTATAGGTGTGTTTTGTTTCGCCAGTTAGTTGATTGCGCCACTCGCTCCACAAACCCGCAAAAGCAAATGGAATTTTTCCCGCCAAGGTAGCTTCGTATTTCTGCTTTTTCTTTCCTTTCTCGTCTAACCATTGCCACTCAAAAAATTTATCGGCTAACACAAGACAGCGATTATTTACAACTTCTCTGAAGGATAGTTTTTCATGGATTGTCTCAATTCTCGCATTAAGTGTGCTTTTCCGAATACTTTCGTCTTTTGCCCAGTGTGGAATAAGTCCCCAGCTGAACAATTGAATTTTTTCCGGCTCCTTATGAATAATAACCGGTGTTTCGGGATGTTGAAACCCATTATAGCCACCGGAAATATACCTTTCCGTGTTTTCAAATTTTGCATTAAAGCGGTTTTCCAGCGTTTGGGCTACTGCGGACAGTTGTGAGAAAAAGCACATGGGGGTTTTTTCTATTTTCTTTCTTCTATTTTCTATTTTTTTCTTCTATCTTCTATTTTCTATTTATCCACATCATCCTGCCGCGTGCACCGTAATAATATCACTCAGCCGCGTGGTATATTTCGGCGACAACCGCTCCTGTTTCATTTTCCAGACGCGCTTTGCATCTTGCGAGCCCAGTTTTATTTTTTGTTGCCCATAGAGCGTGTTCAGCGCATCTACCGTTTGCATCAGCGGTTGGTGTTTGGGATTGCTGTTTTCAAAAAGATTTTTTTGTACTGTTTTTTCGGGAGTAAAGTCCATGATAACCACACCGGCTTTTTTGTAATGATATCCCGGCATGAAAATCTGTGATAGCGCCTGTGTGGCAAATTTAGAAAGTTCCATGCTGGAGTTTGTCGGATACGGTAGCTTTATGACGATATTTTTGCTATACTGCGCCAGGTCGTGGCGGTGACCGTTGGTATGAATAAACACCATGATGGAATTACAATAGGAGTGTTGCCGGCGCAGTTTTTCGGCGCAGGAACCCGCAAAGGTTGAAACGCGCTCCTTCAACTGTGACAATGTTGTGTAGTTTCCATCAAATGTCCGCGTAGTAGCAATGGATTTTTTCCGTTGTATTTCCTCCATCCCGAGGGTGGGAATGCCTTGCAGGTCCTGTTTCAGACGTAAACCCACAATCGCTAAATGTTTTTTAACCCAGTCATCCTCTAATTGTGTAAAATCGTATGCTGTTTTTACTCCAATGGCGTTCAGTCGTTTTGTGTGTTGCCGCCCTATTCCCCAAACGTCTTCCACTTTCAACCACCTGAGCGCTTTTATTCGTTTTTCTTCGGTGTCAATGAGATAAACGTTTTTAGTTTTTTTTGGAAATTTTTTTGCAATGCGGTTTGCGGCTTTCGCCAATGCTTTCGTAGGCGCAATTCCTGCGCTGATAGGAATTCCGGTCCATTGGGTAACGTGACGGCGTATCTGGTAGCCGTAATTTTGCAAATCGTATTTCTCAAATCCGGATAGCTGTAAAAACGCTTCATCAATGCTGTATATTTCCATGTCCGGGCTATACTCACTTAAAATATTCATCACGCGATGGCTCATGTCGCCGTAGAGGGCAAAGTTGGCGGAAAAAATATGCACTCCATGGTCATCAAACACTTTTTTATATTCGAAGGCAGGCGCACCCATGGGAATCCCAAGCGCTTTCGCTTCGTTGCTTCGCGCAATGACACATCCGTCATTGTTTGAAAGCACCGCCACGGGCTTGCCGTTGAGTCCGGGCTGAAAAACCCGCTCGCAGGAGGCGTAAAAGTTGTTGCAGTCAATGAGGGCGTACATGAGGATATAAGGGTATAAGGTATGGGGGTATAGGGTATAAGGGTACTACCACCTTATCCCTCTATACCTTCTTTATAACATGTGTCACAACGCCCCAAACCCGCAAGTCGTTATGTTCTTCTATTTTCATGGGTTTGTATTCGGTGTTTGCCGGAACAAGCCACAGTTCGTTTCCGCGGATGCTGATCCGCTTAAGCGTAAACTCTCCTTCTATATAGCAAACGGCTATTTTTCCGTCTGCCGGCGCGATGCTTTTGTCAATCACCAGCAGGTCGCCGTCGTGTATTCCGGCATCTTTCATGGAGTTGCCCTTAACCCTGCCGTAAAAAGTAGCGGAAGGGTGTTTTATCAGGTGCTTGTTGAGGTCAATGGTGAGGTCAATGAAGTCGAGGGCGGGTGATGGAAAGCCCGCTGAGATGCCGGAAGGCAACAATGGCAACTCGAGTTTTGACTCTGTGGCGGCTGAGTAAATATTGAGCGTTGGACCAGCGTGGAGGAGGGTTTTGGACATGGCGGTAGTGCAAAGATATGTTTTTTTCTTTATATCCCGATACCATTTTTTCTCTCATTAAAACCCGTATATTTGTAATATAAATATGAACGTGCAATCAGATCTTTTCGAAGAAATCAACCGGTTGAAAAAAGAAAAAAATGCGGTTTTACTTGCTCATTACTACCAGGAGCCGGATATTCAGGATATAGCCGATTACATTGGTGATAGTTTAGGATTGTCGCAAGAAGCCGCAAAAACTAACGCAGACATTATTGTATTTGCGGGGGTGCATTTCATGGCGGAAACAGCAAAAATATTATCCCCTGGAAAAAAAGTGCTAATTCCGGATTTGAATGCTGGTTGTTCGCTGGCAGATTCCTGTCCGGCAGACAAATTCCACGCATTTAAACAAAAATATCCGGAGCATATTGTTATTACCTATGTAAATTGTTCTGCGGAAGTAAAAGCAATGTCAGATATTATTTGTACTTCGTCCAATGCGGCAAAGGTGATAGATTCTGTTCCAAAAGAAAAGAAAATTATTTTTGCACCGGATAAGAATCTTGGGAAGTTTCTGATAAAAAAAACGGGACGCGATATGCTTTTGTGGGACGGAACCTGCATGGTGCACGAAATTTTTTCGTTGGAGAAAATAACAAAATTAAAAATAAGACACTCAAAAGCCGAATTGATTGCACACCCGGAATGTGAATCGGCGGTGTTGGAAATAGCCGATTACGTTGGTTCCACAACGGGCTTGTTGAATCACACCGTTAACAGTGACACTAAAGAATTTATTGTAGCTACTGAGTCGGGTATATTACATCAGATGATGAAAGCATCTCCGGATAAAACATTTATTCCAGCGCCTCCTGATAATTCCTGCGCATGTAATGATTGCCCGCACATGAAGTTGAATACGTTGGAAAAATTATATCTGTGTATGAAAAACGAAACTCCGGAAGTGGATGTACCCGAGCCAATTCGCCGCCTGGCGCTGAAGCCGATTATAAGGATGTTGGAAATAGGGAGAGGGTAGAAATATAGTTATACCATTCTTAAACAACTATATATATATTATTTATTAATTATTTATAAAATATATATATCTATATAAGGGTGTTTAAATGTTAGTAAAAAAAGTATATGAAATTTTGAAGTATCACTATTAACAAATAAAAAACGTTATTAACAGCATATTCACATTAAAATTATATGATTATCAAGTATTTATGAAGTTATTAACATTTTGTGAATAGCAAGGTTGTTAATTTTTTTCATGTAAAAATTAATTGGTTTAATGTGGAAAAGATATTTTTTTGTGTAGATAAAGTGGGATAAATACTACCAAACACCAAAAAATTATATTCGGAAATGGATTTGGTTGAAATCAGGTGAGTTTCAATAAAAGTATAAACGAAAGGGCGTGGATAATGTCTTAAATTAATGGGTTGATACACAACCATTTAATTTTCTTTACACAGACGATGTGGATAACGTGAAAAATGTATATAAAAAAGGACTATTTGTTAATTAACCTAAAAATTGCATCGTTAATTTTATGAACCGCCGCCAGGGTGTATCTGAATATGTTGCTATGCTGAAAATCAGGCATTGAATACTCTTTACTTCCTGTTAAAACAGTATTTCCAAAAGGATCAAAAATCACAAAACTAACAATCAAACATGGATTATGATTTCCTATTGTTACAGACATTCCAGGACTTATCCCAAAATTATTAACCCCAAATCCAATATCCGGCTTAAGGTCCGTTCGTGTGGTAAATTCAATCTTTTGTATAGCTAAAACGTAATTTATACTATCCGATAGTAATTCTCCCGAAAATGAAGGATTCAACATACATACAACGTCTTTTGCATGTCCGTATTTATCTGTTTCCACGCTGTATTCTATGAGATTCTGTAACGTTGCATCATCTTTTATGTCAAGATATTTATAGTTTACTTTTTTTCCTATGTCTATAACTGTTCCAACGGGAAACTCCCTCTTAAAATCATATACAACCGCATCTACAATGTAGTTTCGCAGGTTTTCGGTTGTAATAAATGACTTTGTCCCCTTGTGGGTTTCATAATATGCCTTCAATATTCGTTTAGGAAAAAATTTATCTCCCCCAACAATCTGAAATGCCGCAGGAGCCACAAAGATTTTTATGGGAGCACGATCTGGTGGAAACGCAGAAGCCGGAGTGAGCGGAAAAGCAAGCTGGAAGATGAAACACAAAAAAGCAGTGAAAAACAAGAGAGTCCTCATACTTTAATAACGTATTAACCGCAAATTTAGTGTTTTTTAATCTTAAAACAATGGGAAAGAAGTATTGGGTATAGGGATATATGGGTTGTCGTTCCTTATAGCTTTATACCTTATACCCCTATACCTTTATACCCTGAGTTGAAAACATATTCATTATTATTTGTCAACAGGAGCTCTCCCCTATCCAACATATTACGGATGGCTTCAATGACAAGCGAATTCCTGCCAGCGCCAAATTTTTCAATAAGTAACTCCGCGGGGGCAGGAGAAGATTTTACAAGAGTTAAAATTTTCTTTTCCAATAGAAGAGTTCCAGAATCATTGGCGCCGTGTTTATTTTTCTCATCCAGGCAGAAATCACACACGCCACATTTCTTATCAGAAAGCTCGCCGAAATATTCAAGCAACTGCAAGGTTTTGCAACGGTTTTTCTCTTTCATATAAGAAACAACAGCCCGTACATTCGAATCGGAAATTTCCTTTAAAAAGGATACTTTTTTTACGTCCAAGGGCAGTCGGTCAGCATCGTAACGACCGGTAAGAAATGAAATCTGTGGCTTGTCTTTTTGAGGATAATAATTTACCAATCCACCTTTGGACAAAAATTTAAGACGGTCAATGACGTTATCCACGGTGGTGCCGGAAGAAACAGCAATTTCTTTTTCTGAAATATGAATAAAATTACTAAACAACTCTCCACCATATATTCGTAAAATAAGTTTTATGAACCGGTCAAACTCTTCGTGTGCAACCTGATATTTATATAACGCATCCCCGGCGACACTAATGTGCAACCGGGAGGGCTCATGAAATGTTTCATTAAAAAGTAAAAAGCCCTCTCGTTCGAGCAAGCGGAGCGCGGAGTATGTTTCGGCGGGGGGAAGTAAAAAATTTTTATAAAAATGATAATAATCGAAATCATAACTATGATTTTCTCCCGAGCCAATGCCCACTTGAAGAAAATTTGCAAGCGATTGATACACTTTTCGCAAGAAACTTATTTCCGGTACGCTTTGTTTAGAGCGTGATTCCAGGTCAGAAATATCCTTCGCATTATATAAAACCACGGCGTAAGAATGTTTCTCATCCCTACCAGCTCTCCCCGCCTCTTGATAATACGCCTCAAGGGAATCTGGCAAATCGAGATGGATGACCACGCGTACATCCGGCTTGTCAATGCCCATTCCAAACGCATTCGTTGCGGCGATGACTCGAGTTTTTCCATTAACCCAGTTTTCCTGAGCTTGATTCCGTTGGGCGGAGTTTAACCCTGCGTGATAAAACCCAGCGGATATTTTTTTGCTTTGAAGAAATCCGGCAATCTCTTCGGTTCCTTTACGATTTCGTGAATATACAATGGCAGTGCCTTTTACAGAATTCAGAATCTTCAACATCTTTTCCCTTTTGTTTTCTTCTTCCATGCACACATAACTCAAATTACTTCGCAAAAAGCTTTTTTGAAATACTGCCGGATTTTTCATACCCAGTTTTTCTACAATATCTTTTTTGACTCTTTCGGTAGCAGAAGCTGTTAACGCCAGCACAGGAACCTCTCCGAGCAATTCACGGATATTGGCAATTTCAAGATAGGGTGGACGAAAATCATAACCCCACTGTGAAATGCAATGGGCTTCATCAATGGCAAGAAGGGAAACCGTTAAGTCGGAAAGACGTTCCTTAAAAGACGCTGTCTTCAGTCGCTCAGGCGATAAATACAACAACTTGGTTTTACCATGATAACAATGATTAAACACCAACTCAATTTCACTCAGGTTCATGCCCGAATATATCGCCGCGGCTGAGACGTCTCTCCTTTTAAGATTCTGAACCTGGTCCTTCATCAGAGCAATTAAGGGCGAAACCACCAGCGTGAGACCCTCTTTCATTAATGCGGGAACTTGAAAACAGATAGATTTACCACCGCCGGTTGGCAAAAGAGCAAGAGTATCTTTCCCCGCAAGGATCGAATTGATTATTTTGTCCTGCGGAGGGCGGAATTGAGTATATCCCCAGTATTTTTTTAGGATTTCGAGAGGTGATTCCATACAAAACGTACTTTTCAAAGGTAGAAAAATTTGTTGAATATTTACAAACGCATAGTTGATGCCCCTATTATAAGTGTATTTTCGCCACCAAAGCACGAAAACACCAAAGCACACAAAAAACCAACTTCTTAATATTTTGTGGAATTTAGTGCTCTAGTGTTTTGGCGGCATATTTTTTTTTTGACTTTTTATAGGGGACCCATTATTGCAAATCTCACCGGAAATGCGGAACTTTGAGCGCAAAAAAAACCAACCCGTATGCCTCAACCACAAAAACCAACACCCAAAAAAGGACAACCAAAAAACAATTATTGGTATTTTTACATTGTTGCCTTTATAGAAGGAGGCGCGGTAATGGCATGCGAGCTCTTGGGGGCAAAAATGATTGCGCCTTATTACGGAAACTCTTTATATGTTTGGTCGAGTGTGTTGGGAACCACCCTTGGGGGACTTACGGCAGGTTATTTTGTGGGAGGATATTTATCAGAAAAATATCCTAAAGACAAAACGCTTCTTGTCATATTATTAATTTCAACATTACTTTTCGCAGGAATGCCGGTAATTTCAAAAGGCATTATGACAGCTACGTTAAGCATGAGCGTACAAATGGGCTCGTTGATTTCGTGTATGGTTTTTGTTTTTCCACCTCTCATGTGTTTTGGTATGGTTTCCCCGATGATAATACGTTTAATCTCGGATGAGGTAAAAGAAGTCGGAAAAAACGCCGGAACGGTTTATGCGGTTTCTACTGTAGGAGGAATACTAGCCACCTTCATTTTTGGTTTTTATATAATCCCCTATCTCGGATTACGCTTTGGCGCCTATTTTACCGCCTGTCTATTAGGCGCGGCGACTGTTTTTTATTTTATGATAAGCAAAAAAAAGGAGACGGCGGTGAGTTAGGGATTTGAAAAGTACTGGTGACCAATGACTAATGACCATGGTTTACCATTGACAGGACACCCCAAAGCTCCAAATCTTCAGAGTAAGAATAACAAACTATTCTGAATTTAATAATAACCTGATAGATAGTTAACAAAAATCAATAAACTTTTAAAAACTTGTACGGTAATAATACCGACCGCACTATTAGTAATTTTAACCAAAGACACGGTGCATAGTGTCTTTATATACTTTAAATTCACATGGATTTCCAACTCACCGAAGAACATCTGTCTGTCCGGCAAGCCGCGAGGGATTTTGCCCAACAAGAGCTAAAGCCCGGAGTAATTGAAAGAGATGAACATCAGAAATTTCCTCCTGAATTAATAAAACGCATGGGAGAGATGGGATTTCTGGGAATGATGGTAAACCCAAAATATAATGGTGGCGGGATGGATACCATCAGCTACGTGCTTGCCATGGAGGAAATTTCAAAAATAGATGCCTCGGCTTCCGTCATCATGTCGGTAAACAATTCCTTGGTTTGTTGGGGATTGGAAAAATACGGCACCGAAGAACAAAAACAAAAATACCTGACCCGTTTAGCCACCGGCGAAATTATAGGCGCATTTTGCCTTTCAGAACCGGAAGCCGGCTCCGATGCCACATCTCAAAAAACCACTGCCGAAGACAAAGGAGATTATTATCTGGTTAATGGCACTAAAAACTGGATTACCAACGCCAAAACTGCATCCGTTTTTTTGATAATGGCACAAACCCACAGAGAAAAAGGTCCCCATGGCATCAATACACTTATTCTTGAAAAAGGAATGCCGGGCTTTGAATTAGGACCCAAAGAAAATAAACTCGGCATACGAGGCAGTGACACTCACTCGTTATTATTCACAGATGTAAAAGTGCCTAAAGCGAACCGCATCGGCGAAGATGGATTTGGATTCAAATTCGCCATGAAAACACTTGCCGGCGGTAGAATTGGAATTGCCGCACAGGCATTGGGAATTGCTTCCGGTTCATTGGAATTTGCACTGCAATATTCCAAAGAGAGAAAAGCATTCGGCACAGAAATTATTAACCATCAGATTATTCAATTTAAATTGGCAGACATGGCTACAGAAGTGGAAGCGGCGCGGCAATTATGTTTACAAGCGGCGTGGGAGAAAGACATGGACATGAATTATACCAAATCATCCTCTATGGCAAAATTATTTGCCGCTGAAACTGCCATGAGAGCATCGGTTCAGGCAGTGCAGATTCACGGGGGCTATGGATATGTGAAAGAATATCACGTTGAACGACTCATGCGCGATGCAAAAATTACAGAAATCTATGAAGGCACTTCTGAAATTCAAAAGATGGTGATTGGGAGAGAGATTTTGAAATGACTAAGCCCTAGCGAAGATAAACCACAACCAAGTAGGTTTCCCGCAGATTTAGCAGATAAACGCAGATATAATTTTTTCTGCGAAAATCAGCACAATCTGCGGGAAATATTTTACCAAAATTGGTTGAAATATTATTGATAAGTCACTAAATCCATGACCCCTGCCGAACAAATCCACAACCTAACCGGAAAACTCAACTACTACAACCAACGCTACTACCAAGACAGCGTTTCGGAAATATCCGACTACGAATTTGATGCGATGATGAAGGAGTTAATAGCGTTGGAAAAACAATACCCTCAGTTCCGCAAAGAGGACTCACCCACACAGCGGGTTGGTGGCACTGTTACCAAAGAGTTTGAAACAGTGACACACAAACGTCCCATGCTTTCCCTTGGAAACACCTATAGTCGCGAGGAAGTGGAAGAATTCGACAAAAGGGTGCGGAAAGAAATTGAAACAGACGTTATATATGTTGCCGAATTGAAAATTGACGGGCTTGCCATCAGTTTGACATACCACAACGGAGTATTACACAAAGCAGTGACACGCGGGGATGGTGAGCGGGGAGATGATATTACTAATAATGCAAAAACCATCCATACAATTCCACTGAAACTAAATGGGAAAAATATTCCTGAAGAAATCGAGGTGCGCGGGGAGGTTTATATGAGCAGGAAGGTTTTTGAGATTCTTAACGAAGAACGTAAATCAGCAGGAGAATCGCTCCTTGCTAACCCAAGAAATGTGGCATCCGGAACCATGAAACTACAGGATTCTGCGGAAGTGGCTAAGCGGAAACTGAGTTCGTTTCAATATGCGCTCTACGGGGAGAATTTAAAAATAAGCAATCACTGGGATGCGTTGGATAAAATGCAGGAATGGGGCTTTACAGTGTCACCGCACCGTAAAAAGTGCCACACCATTCAGGAGATAGTTGATTTTATTAATTACTGGGATGAAAAGCGTCATACTCTCCCGTTCGATATTGATGGAGTTGTACTAAAAGTTGATTTATACAATCATCAGGAAATGCTCGGCTTTACTGCCAAAAGTCCTCGCTGGGCAATCTCTTATAAATACAAGGCAGAGAGTGTCACTACAAAATTATTGTCGGTAGAATACCAGGTAGGAAGAACAGGCGCCATCACTCCCGTCGCCAACCTGCAACCCGTTATACTTGCAGGTACAACAGTTAAAAGGGCATCCATCCATAATGCCGATGAAATACAAAGGTTGGATCTTCATGATGGGGATTATGTTTTCGTAGAAAAGGGCGGTGAAATTATTCCAAAAATTACGGGCGTGGATGTTGAAAAAAGAAACCCAGGCAGTAAGCCCATAGAGTTTATAAGCGATTGTCCGGATTGCAAAACTACATTAAGCCGCGTGACAGCAAATCATTTTTGTCCGAACGAATGGGGATGTCCCACTCAGATGAAGGGAAAAATAGAACATTTTGCATCGCGTAAAGCCATGAATATAGATGGGCTGGGTTCTGAAATAGTGGCACAGTTGTTTGATGCAGGATTAATAAAAAACATTGCAGGTCTTTTTGACTTGAAATTTGATCATTTAGTGTCATTAGAAAGGTTCGGAGAAAAATCGGCAGAGAATCTGATAAATGGAATTCAAAAAACCAAAGAAATTCCTTTTGAAAATTTATTATTTGCCATTGGGATAAGACACGTAGGCAGTACCGTTGCTGAAAAAATGGCAAGATATTTTTCGAACATTGATAATCTTATGAGTGCCACATATGAAAAACTGTTGGAAGTAGAAGATGCCGGTGAAAAAATTGCCCAAAGCATTATATCCTACTTTGCACACGCCGGAAATCAGGAAATAATTTCACGGTTAAGAAAAGCAGGATTACAATTCGAAATTGCTCCCGAAAACCAAACCATTAAAGAGAGTGAAAAGTTAGCTGGAAAGACGTTTGTCATCTCCGGGGTATTCAAAAATTTTTCAAGAGAAGGGTTAAAAGAAAAAATAGAACGAAACGGAGGAAAAGTTATAAGCGCCATATCCGGCAAGTTGAGTTATTTGGTTGCCGGCGAAAATATGGGACCATCTAAATTGGAGAAAGCAAAAAAATTGGGAATAACGATAATTGAAGAGGGGGAATTTGAGAAGATGGTGGGGTAGGCGGGGGTGTTGCAGACACAGGTTGGGGTGAAAGCCACCCTGTACGGTGTATATTCCGGACAAACTGACCCGCCCATTTTACCCCAAATTGACCCACCCCTCCCCCGAATGAAACCTTGCGCCTTGAAACATCAATCAATTTATCCGTGAATTTTGAAGGGTAACCAGCAAAATATCCGTATATTTTGTTGGTAATTTTGATTTATTTATTAACTTTGTGGCTTGATAACGAATCAAGTTCTTATGAATATCACCAGAATCATTGAAAATTCTATATGCGATAAATTACTGAAAAGCAATAAGGTTGTAATACTTTATGGTGCCAGACAGGTAGGAAAAACAACCCTTTCGAACAGCATAATGGACAAACTAAAAATGAAAACTTTATCCATCAATGCTGATCAGATAAAATATGCCGATATCCTTTCATCACGGGATATTGATAAAATAAAAGGGCTAGTGGATGGTTATGAACTCTTGTTTATTGATGAGGCACAAAGAATTCCGGATATTGGGATAAATTTAAAAATCATTACCGATGAGTTAAAACTATTAAAATTGCTTGTAACCGGATCTTCTTCATTTGAACTTTCGAATAATGTCTCAGAACCGCTAACCGGCAGGTCATGGACATTCAAACTTTTCCCGGTGGCGGTTTGCGAACTGGCTTCTTTTCAAACCCCTTTTGAGCTGAAAAACAAAGTGAGTGAACTGATGGTTTATGGCAGTTATCCTGAAATTCTTACAACGATAAACACACAGGAAAAACAAAAACTGCTTGAAGAAATTGGACTTTCATACCTTTATAAAGATGTTTTTCAAATTTCAACTATCAAATATCAGAGGAAAGTCCAGGAACTATTAAAACTGCTTTCATTCCAGATCGGGCAAGAGGTTTCTATAAATGAACTAAGCAATACACTTTCCATCAGCCGGGAAACTGTTGAACGGTATCTGGATTTGTTAGAAAAGTCATTTGTGATTTTCCGGCTTACCGGGTTTAGCAATAACCTGAGAAGAGAAGTGAAAAAAACAATTAAATTTTATTTTTACGACCTCGGAATAAGAAATCTGCTCATTGATAATTTTAAACCATTAGAACACCGAAACGATACCGGTCATTTATGGGAAAACTTTATCATCGCAGAAAGAATGAAGTTTCTTTCTTGCACAGGTAAAAGATATTCCTCTTATTTCTGGCGTTTGCAGACCGGTGCAGAAATTGACTATATAGAAGAATATGATGGGGGATTATTCGGATATGAAATAAAATATTCAAAGACAGTTGAGCGGCCTCCTGCATCCTGGTCAATGGCATATAAAAATTCTCAATTTCAATGTGTTAACAAGGAAAATTTTCTGGAATTTGTTTCTTCAAAACCCCAATGAGTTATTTGAATGTTGAAATAAATGTCAAAGCTGCCTTGTATTACAAAAAAATATCTTTTTTTAATTTCCTCGCCTCCTCCACAAAAAAAGATTTCCATTTTTCATGTTTAATGGGTTTTAACATTCGTGGGTAATCGCTTGCATCAGATGCCATTAGGAAACGTGAACCCAGGTGCAAGGGGTCAATATGCCAGTCAAATTTACTTTTTGCTTTCATAACTAAGTCAGCTATTGCAAAATTTTTTTCTTTTAGAATAAAATAAATATCTATAAAATCCTTAGCTCTCGGTCGTTGGGCGATGGTGTGAATTTTGTTTACGGCAATATCATAAATACTATCTACCTTAATCCCGTTAAAATTTAAACCCTTTTCAATTCTGGGGAATGGATAATAATTAAAATCAACTTTTAAAACACTATGGTCGGCATAATGTAAATTAAAAGTATGAAGACCATAAATTTGTCTGTAATCAATTTTTTTTATATTCAGCTTTTCCTTTGCGTATGATAAAAAATTGTTTATTGGCAATAATTCTACTTCACTATCCTCTATGAAAAGATCAATATCTTCGGATAAACGATGTTTCAGATAAAAATGAGCTAATGGAGTACCTCCTGTAAAATAGTATTTTTTTGTAAGGTAAGAATTCTCAGCAACTAAATTAAGAAAGTTTAATTGCGCTGGAGTCAGGATGTTGTTTTTCTTTTCTTTCCCCATAATAGAAAATATAAGTAATTGGAATAAATAGGATCGAGATAAAATTTTTTCCAGTACTTTTTCACAATTTTTTCATCTAATTTTTCGCCATCCAATCCGTAGTTGATAAGTTGCTCTATTCGCCAAATCTTGTAACCTTCGGGATCTTCTTTTTTAAATAATTTTTCGTCAACGCTCCAGTTATACATAGCAATTTGCAGTTAACAAACAAAGATACATGAATTTTTAATTACACGTAAATGCGATAAAAAAGTATCGGGGTATGGGAGTGTCGGGGTATCGGAGTAAAGAAGACCAAAATTAAGCGGATTAAACTGGGTAGTGTCACCACATTTGTCTATTATCGGGTCGTAGACAACACTAGAGGAACTATCTTTTCCGACCTCATTGAATGCACCGCAGATTCAGCGGAATTACAAAATTATTTTTTGATTACAATTCCCCGATATCTATCGGACTCACTCATAATCTGCATATAATAAAATCCTGCTTTCAGGTCTGAAATGTCTATGGTAAGATCGGTAATAACCCCGGATTTACACACCTGACCCAATGCATTACTTAACCTGAATGAAGAGTTATGGTAATAGCTGTTTAAATCAAAATAGACCTTATCAATGGCAGGTACAGGATACAGTTGAATCCTTGAAGTTGATAATTCTTCAAATCCGACGTCGGGCGCCGGGGGCGTAAACTCATAAAAATCAACACTGAACGCACCAGTACCTACATAGGCCTTTCCATTGATGACAAATGAAACTGAGTAATATCTGCCATTGATGGCAAAGTCAGCCACCTGTCTCCATTTATCTGTTTTGGGATCATATTCCCAAAAGTCCTTCTGATAAGGAAAAGTGCCTGAAGATCCTAACCCAATGTAGCCCCTCTCCCCTATTGCAAATGCACTGGCACCATACCTTGCCACGCCCGGAAAATCTGCCTTTCGGGTCCAGGTGTCTGAGGGAATGTCATACTCCCAAAAATCTTTAAAATAGACACTACCGCCCCCGGCACCTGTACCCACATACAGTTTTGAACCGATGGCGAATGCCGCGGAACTATTCCTAGCATTACCGGGGAAATTTTTCCAACTGTCCCAAAGCCAGGTTGTGGTTGTATCATAAATCCATAATTGATCACTTTGGGTTCCCACCATACCTGTAACAAAAAATCCTTTTTCTCCATTGGAGGCAGAAGCGGCACCGATGATACCCTGAGCAACATTAGCCGTACCTTTCCAGGTGTCATTAGAGGGATCATATATCCAACAATCGAACAAAGCGGCACCAGTGGTTTTTATTCCGGTTCCGAGAACTCCCATAGATTTCAGAGCAAAAGCTGCCGCACTGAACCTTTCAGAACCTCCAAAATCAGCCTTTTTTGTCCATGAATCATTCGTCGGATTGTATTCCCAAAAATCTTTATAGGCAATATTAGCATCCCTTCCAGTTCCAATGTATCCTTTAGAACCAATGGCGAAACCAGCCGCTTCACTCCTTGCCCCTCCCGGAAAGTCAGCTTTTTTTACCCATGAACCTTGTCCTAAAGCGGTTTCAAACGAAAGTAAGGTCAAAATCAAAATAAAGTGTTTCATAATTGCAATTAATTTAGAGAAAACTATTCCCCCACAAATATCCACCATTTTTTATAATTTGTGTATAAAAGTTGGTTATTTTCTGAAAAACATATTCAAGAAAAAAGTAAATACATCTTTTTATAGAATTTGTTGACCTGATTTGGAAAAGTCAGGCAAAAATAACTTTTCCGAATTACTTTGAAAAATAATCTTCAAGGTTTTTCAACGGCGCATGCCGAAAAAAAACCTTCAAGGTTATTCACCTTCGTACTTCGAAAAAAAACCTTCAAGGTTATACTACTGCTTAAAAGGATACCTCACCAATACTGAGATGACAAAAGAAGAAGTGATTGAGAATTACAAACAGTTATGGTTCATTGAAAAAACTTTCCGGATTTCAAAATCCGACTTACTTATTCGTCCCATATATCATTACCGACTAAGAAGGATAGAGGCACACATCTGTATATCCTTTGCCGCTTGTAAGGTGTATAAAGAATTGGAACGTCAGCTCTATGTAAAAAAAACAACCGTAAGCCCGGAACAAGCTATCAATATCCTTAAAACAATTTATTCAATCACGATACGTACACCATTCTCCAATACAAAGCACACACGACTATTAATCAAAAACCGAGAGCAGGGTAATCTGTTAAAAATGTTTGATCTGCTTTAGGTGTCCCAGCGAGGAAGTCAGGAAAAATCCTTTATGATTTATAACTATCCGAAACAGATTTGAGAAAATTTACTTGTTTTTGGTTGAGTATTACCACCAGGCGAAAATTGATAAATATTCACTGATTTTCAAAAAACTATCTCTCAATATAGTCCCCATAAAATCGGATTACAACCATAAACTTGTCATACGATAGTGTTTTGAATTGCACTCCTTCTGAGGGCGTGCCTAGACCCCCAGTCAGCGTTGCGTTTTTAGATGAACCAGGTGAAAAGTTTAATCCAATACCAAATTTCTCAGTAAACATTATATCTACGCCATAAGTGAAAGTTGTGTTTAATGATTCTGAAAAAATGCGGATAAAATCTCCATCACGCACCGAAGAAGTTCCCTGAGAATATTTTAATTCTGCACTTAAGCCGGTTTCTTTATTAAAATTTTTGGTCAATGAAAATAATACATAAGGGGCAATAGTTATGTTGGATGATCCCCTGCCCGCACTTCCAAAATGATATGCATATTGAGTTCCCACATCAGCTAAAAGAAAACCCATTATGCTTCCACCGCTACCAGGAGGAGGACCTGTGGTGATTAAATAATTATACGATTTTTCAGATGTATCGGAAAGTTGGAAATTTCCACTTCCGAACGGTAAAAAAACACTACCGCCCGTTAATAAAAATAAATTAGAATTTCTTTTTTTAACAAGGGAATAAGTACCCGTCAAATGAATGGGTACTAATGAGAAAATAGAAATAGTTCCGCGGGAAGTTTGTTTTTCCAGAATGGAAATAGGTGTTCCTGACGATGAAACAATCTCTTTGCCTAACGAAATATCATAATGCGGAATAGTGCCACCATGCATCATTAAACCCAACCCAATGTCAGCAGAAATTTTTTCAGACGAAATTCTCCAGCCAAAAGAAGCACCCCCACCGTTTAAAATAAAATCCTTTCCAAAAAAATTGTCATAGAATAAATTAAACTGAATTATGTTTCCATTTTGAAGATCAGGGTATCCGGTAGTGGGAAGTTGGGGTACCAGGTAAAACAAATCCAGTTGTGCTGAAACCGGATTAGTTAATAAGAAAAGCACAGGAAGAAAAATAATTATTTTTTTCATGTCGTTTGAAAAAAGTTTATTTTTTCCAGTTTACCACTATGGCAAACGTTGTAATTTTATCCGGCACAACAAATATACATAAATTTTAAATACACAGGTTTTTTTATATGCATGCATCTGCCAAAATCTTCAAGGTTTTTCTACAGCACAGGGCCTGGCAAAACCTTGAAGGTTTAATTCGTTACTCACCCGCATTCATATACATCAATAGAATTGAAATATCGGATGGCGTAACTCCACTGATGCGCGATGCTTGCCCAAGGGTGGATGGTTTTATTTTTAACAATTTTTCTTTTCCTTCAGAAGAAAGCGCTTTCATGCTTGAATAATCCAAATCGTTTTTAAGATAAAGATTTTCAAGTTTTTTTAATTTATCAATCAGGATTTTTTCTCGATTTATGTAGAATTCATATTTAATTTGAATTTCTGCCTGCTCTACGGAATCCTTAGTAGAATTTATCAGTATATCATTCAGATTTTTATCGGCGCTCGCAAGTGATTTCAAATTAACTTGTGGCATGGAAATTAATTTTAGCAAAGAAATATTACCCGAACCGATTGGAATTTCAGGAATAGCAACATTTTCTATAAGTAATTGATAATCAATGCTTTGTGATTTTAAATAAGTAATAATTCTTTCTGTTTCCGTAATTTTTCTATTAACTTTTTCTAATCGTTCATCGCTGATTAATCCAAGAGCATGACCTTTTTCGCTCAAACGAATATCCGCATTATCCTGCCGGAGTGACATTCGAAACTCTGCTCTTGAAGTAAACATCCGGTAAGGTTCTTCGGTGCCTTTATTTATCAAATCATCAATAAGAACTCCTATATATGCTGTATCGCGCCCCAACAAAAATTTATTTTTCTCTCTGATTTTTAATACGGCATTTATTCCTGCCATCAAACCCTGGCTCGCGGCTTCTTCATAACCGGTTGTACCATTTATTTGTCCTGCAAAAAATAAATTTTCAATCAATTTTGTTTCAAGAGTATAATCTAATTGATCGGGAGGGAAGTAATCATACTCAATGGCGTATCCAGGACGAAACATTTTACAATTCTCAAATCCAGGAATTTTTTTCAGCGCTTTATCCTGAACTTCTGCTGGTAAACTTGTTGAGAATCCGTTCAAATAAACCTCCACGGTATCCCACCCCTCCGGCTCAATGAATAAAATATGGCGTTCTCTATGAGAAAATCTGTTTATTTTATCTTCAATAGAAGGACAATACCTTGGTCCCAATCCTTTTATCCTACCGGTAAACATGGGTGATTTATCGAATCCGGTTTTTAATATTTCATGAACTTCTTTGTTGGTATAAGTGAGCCAACAGGGTTTTTGTTTAGTTAATTTAGGAGTATCGGTATAGGAAAATTGAGAGGGATTTTCATCTCCTTCCTGTGGTTCCATAGAAGAATAATTAATGGTTCTTCCATCAATTCTTGGTGGAGTACCTGTTTTCATTCTACCTGTTTTAAAACTAAATTCAACCAACTGTTCGGTTATACCAGAAGAAGCCCTTTCTGCGACCCTGCCACCTGTTATTTGTTTTTCACCAATATGAATTAAGCCATTCAGAAAAGTACCATTAGTAAGAACTACTGCTTTGCTATATATATGGTGTTCATTTTCAGTTTTTACTCCAATTGCTCTTCCATCTTTAATAATTAAACCAACAACGCTATCCTGCCAAAAGTCAATATTTGGTATTTTTTCAAGTTGCAATCTCCAGGTTTCAGAGAATCTCCAGCGGTCATTTTGTGCTCTTGGGCTCCACATAGCAGGACCTTTTGATAGATTGAGCATTTTAAACTGGATCATAGTTTTATCAGTGATAATCCCTGAAAATCCACCCAACGCATCAATTTCCCTTACAAGTTGTCCCTTAGCTACTCCACCCATAGCTGGGTTGCAGGACATTTGGGCGATTGCGGTCATATTCATAGTAATGAGCAGTGTCTTTGCACCCATGTTTGCCGAAGCCGCGGCGGCTTCACATCCTGCGTGACCGGCGCCTACTACTATGATATCGTATTTGGGGAACATAGGGTATAAGGGTATAAGGGTATAAGGTATAAGGTATAAGGTATAAGGTATAAGGGCGTAATTATTGTATTTCCCCTATTTCCCTATACCCCTATACCCTATTAACCCTGTTTCACGTGAAACACTGAAAAACAAGGCAAAGTTACGGAATGTTGGTGAAAGGATTGTTAATGCTGAACTACCTACTATGTTATTCCACCAAAAACACCCAAACATTAAATTGTTTCACGTGAAACATATAAAAACGATCTAACTAGTCAGGAAGTAGCTGAGGGCTTCTGAGAATCCCTACTAATTGCAGTTGTTATAATGATAAATTTTAACAAGGCCTAAAAACTTCACCCGAACACCAAAACACATCGACTTAAGGATATATTTTTTAGACCTCCCCCCAACCAACTACCTAAAGTAAGTCAATCCGCCAGTGGCTAATTGAGCGAGAAAGTACGGTGGTGGCAAGGGGTACGTCAAACGAAATCTATAAATTGAGTTCATTAACAGTTTTATAGTGCTACCCTAAAAACCTGTTTTTTTAGGTTCTTTATAAAATTAAGAAGGTCAGTGATGGGGAGGGCTTTTATAATTGTTTCATGATTTCTGAAAAATCATCATGTTCCGTATACCTTAATAAAACATATACAATAACTACTCAGGCGGGTATTTTTACTTAAAAATATAATGTCACGAAAAGACGCAAAGTACGCAAAGAATTAAGACCGCAGAGAAAAAAAATCATAAATGATTTTTTTCTTTGCGTACTTTGCGCCTTTGCGTGACAACTTTTATAGATGCTTAGCATATACCTTATAGGTTATTTTTTTTTAATTTACCCGCTCAATGCAAAATCCCATTGTAAAATCCCACCGAAAATTGACCCGCAAATCCCGCAGATTTTTGTAGATAGCTAATTTTATAATCTGCGTCAATATGTACAATCTGCTGGAAATATTGACTTTTCAGACAGACACTATATATCCAAGCAGCATTGTCCGAATAAAGATTTAAAAAAAGGGGTTCATTGCGAAAATGCAGGCTTTATTTAAAAATTAATCATAAATAATTGATTATGAGCAAGTTATAATGTTTTTAGGAAATTTTTTTAACTGCTCAGTTGCAATATTTTCATTCCACCAAAAAACTAAAATACTAAATTTACTTATTATAGTTTATTTTAAAAGTGTTCGTGAGATCGCCGTGTTAAAGTAAACAAAAGGATTAAATCGGAATAAATAATAAAGAAAAAAATATTACCGCTAATTTACGCTAATTATTCGTGAATATTCACGAACAAAGAAATTAAAAAATTAAACAATAGTGAACGTTAATTATTCGCGTAAATTCGCGGTTAATTTTTTATTTGATATATATTGTTTTATTCCAAAAAGTGCGAAGAAATAATTGACAACGTACCAATAAAAGAAACAATGACCTTTCTCTTTTTCTTTTTAATATCCTTTCTTGTTTCTCCCCCATTGAGTTTTGCACAGCAAAATCCCATTGACTCCCTCCAACTCGCTCTCAAAAACGCAAGGCATGATACCACCCGGCTCACTATTTTAAATACATTTATTGAAAATGAAAATGACGAAAAAATTTGGCAACCGGTTAATGAACAAATGAAAATCCTTTCTGAAAAACTTATCCAAAGCAACAATAAGGAAATTAAATTAAAAGGGAAAAAGGGGCTAGCGGATGCGCTCAATAACACTGGCTACATCTACGATAATCAAGGTCAAATAAAATCAGCACTTGTCTATTATAGCAGAAGTTTGAAAATAAAGGAAGAAATCGGGGACAAAGCTGGAATCGCTAACTCACTCACAAACATCGGCTACATCTACAATAATCAAGGTCAAATCAAATTGGCGCTGGATTACTACAGCAGAAGTTTGAAAATACAGGAAGAATTCGGGGACAAAATGGGAATCGCCACGACCCTCAACAACATCGGCTACATCTACGACAATCAAGGTCAAATCAAAACAGCACTGAGTTATTACGGCAGAAGTTTGAAAATCCGTAAAGAAATTGGGGACAAAGCAGGAATCGCTGTCTCGCTCACCAACATTGGCTACATATACAATAATCAAGGTCAAATCAAAACAGCACTAGATTATTACGGCAAAAGTTTGAAAATAATGGAAGAAATCGGGGACAAAATGGGAATCGCCTACTCGCTTAACAACATCGGCCTCATCTACAAGAATCAAGGTCTATTAAAAGAATCACTGGACTACTTCGGCAAGAGTTTGAAAATAAAGGAAGAAACCGGGGATAAAACAGGAATTGCCAACTCGCTCAACAACATCGGTAGCATCTTTGATAATCAGGGACAAATAAAATCAGCGCTGGATTATTACGGGAGAAGTTTGAAAATACTGGAAGAAATCGGGGACAAAGCAGGAATTGCCAAATCGCTCAACAACATCGGTGCTATCTACGAAAAGCAATTACGACTAAAAGAGGCACTTGTCTCTTACGGAAGAAGTTTGAAAATATTGGAAGAAATCGGGGACAAAATGGGAATCGCCTACTCGCTCAATAACATCGGAAGTATTTACCTGAAAGAAAAAAAGTATGTAATAGCCCGGTCTTATACAGATAGCTCTCTTGCCATTGCAAAAAAAATCGGTTTTATAGAGAATTTACGAGATGCGGAGAAGCTACTTGGAGAAATTGATTTTGCCCAAGGAAACCTACCCCAAACATCATTTCCTAATAGAGTGGAACTTGCTTTCAGCTCGCTAGCGCATTACAAACAGTACATTATCTATAGAGACAGCATCAAAAACAAAGAGAACGAGAGAGCAGCAATTCGTCAACAGATGAAGTATGAGTTTGAGAAAGCGATGATTATTAAGGAACAGAAAGAGAAAGAGGAGAAGGGGAGAGAGGGAGAAAGGGTGAAGAGAAGAAATAGATTGCAGTATTCCGCCATCTTTATAGGAATACTTTTGCTATTTGGAATTGTATTTATGCTTGGGAGATTTCACGTACCTGTACGCGTGGTGGAGTTTTCGGTGTTCATGTCATTCCTGTTATTGTTTGAATTTTTGCTTGTGTTTCTTGACCCGCAGATAGACACACTAACCGGAAGCATGCCGATATTGAAATTAATCATCAATGCGTTGTTGGCGGGGGCGATATTTCCGGTGCATGGGTTTTTTGAGAGGTTTATAAAGAGGCGATTATTTAAAAAAAGATTGGCGAGCAGTATTTAAGATGTCACACAAAGGCGCAAAGTTCGCGATGTAAAAAATTTAACCGCGGATTTTCGTGAATAAAAAAATTGTAATTGTTACGTATATAAAAGACGATCAAAGAGTACATTTAAAGATGTCTCGCAAAGACGCTAAGTTCGCAAAGAAAAAAATTTCATGTAAGTTTGTAGTATGAGCTAAAGTCACCCGATTTCGTCTCAAATCCTTACATACGCCTGAACGATAAAATTTGAAATGAAGGCAAACAAAAAAGATAAAAAAATAATACCAACGGAAGCATCTTTACGGACTTCCCAAAAAACAACGAGATTTTTTCTTCCGGAAATCATCATTTTCATAACGGCTTTTTTGATTTATTCAAACACACTCAACCATGAATATGCGTTTGATGATGATGTGATTACCAAAAAGAATTATCTGGTTCAAAAAGGAACCGGTGGCATTTCAGAAATTTTTCAACATAGTTACACGTATGGTTTTGATCGCGATAATAGCAGTGTATATCGTCCGTTGATCATTGCCATGATGGCGGTAGAGGTTGGAATAGTTGGAAATTCTCCGAAGACACATCATTTGATTAATGTACTACTTTATGGATTCTCCTGTGTGTTGTTTTATTGGATGTTGTTGAACTTATTTGCATTGAGTTCAGGAGGTGGTTTAAGAAAGGAATTTGCCCAGATTTCACGCAAGACAAACACTTCTCCCATTGAAAAGAAAAATTTCCTTTCACAATCCCATGCGGGCAACCAATCAACATTAATCATTATACTTTCCATGGTTTTTCTTTTTATTACGCACCCCATACATACGGAGGTGGTCGCCAATATTAAAAGCCGGGATGAAATTCTTTGTTTTATGTTTGCGATACTGAGTTTATCATCTGCATTGCATTATTTTGACAAGGAGAAAATCAGTTCATACCTGATGATGATGGTGTTTTTTTTTATGGCAGTACTTACGAAAGAAACCGGTATTACTTTTTCTGTGATGATTCCGGTGACACTTTTGTTTTTTAGGGGAAAAAAGTATTTGTCATTGATTAAAGTTATAGCCGGGTTGGGCGTTGTGGTTCTGGTGTATTTGTTGCTCCGCGCAGAAGTGCTTGACAAATCCCGCGGGAATGAAATGAAGCTTATCAATAATTCCCTGGTGGCGGCAAAAAGTTTATCAGTGATGATTCCCTCAAAAATATGTTTGCTTGGAAAATACCTGAGCATGCTTTTTTATCCTCATCCCTTATCGCATGATTATTCATTCAATCAGATTCCCGCAAGAGGTTGGGGCGATGCGGTTACCATTATTAATTTTACAGGCATTTTGACTCTTTTCCTCTATGGAATGTTTTTTTTATTGAAAAAAGATGCACTTCTCTATTGTGTGATTTTTTTCTTAGTGACACTATCGCCGGTCTCCAATTTATTCTTTCTTATTTCAGCGTCTTTTGCCGAACGGTTTTTATTTTTACCCTCGGTGGGATTTTGTATAGGACTTCCACTATTGCTGGAAAGAGCGAAACAACTTATTTTTCAACGGGGCAAAAGTGACGGAACAGGAAAGGATATAAAAAAGAATGAAACAGGAAAGGATATAAAAAAGAATGAAACAGGAAGCGATATAAAAAAGAATGAAGCAGGAAAGGATTTTAAAAAGAATGAAACAGGAAACAATATAAAAAAGAGTGGTAACATATTTTTTATTCTAATCATTTCAGTAATCGTAATGATATTTTCTACAATGACTATTTCGCGTAATCCTGATTGGAAAAATAACGTTACCTTGTTTGCGGCAGGAGTGAAGAATTCGCCAAATAGTTTCCGGACGCATGCAGGATATGCAGACCAATTCCGCGTAAAAGGAGAAGTGGAGAGAAATCCTGAGTTGCGGAAAAGATATTTAGTGATTGCCATTGAGGAATACAAAAAAAGCATTGCCATTTTGGAAGATACTCCCCCAAACTGGTACAACCTGGGGGTTTGTTATTATATGATAGACGAGAAAGAAAATGCAAAGAATGCATATAAAAAAACCATTGCACTTGAGGCAAGCCATAAAGATGCGCTGAATAATCTGGGAGTTATCTATTTTGAGAAAAGACAATTTGCAGAAGCGCAGGAATGTTTTGAAAAAGTAGTGTCATTAGATCCAAGGCATGGGGCGGCTTATGGAAATCTTGGCGCGGTAGAGCATAATCTTGGGAAATATGAATTGGCACTTGAGCATTACATGAAGTCGCTGGAACTATTGCCTGATAATAAAAATGTGAGGGAGAATTTGGAGAAATTGAGAGCGGCGTTGGGGAGGTAGGGGGGGGAAATGGTTAGATGGTTAGAATGGTTAAATTGTTAAAATGGTTAGTGGGATAAAATGGTTAGATGGTTAAATAGTTACATACGCATGAAAAAAGCAGAAATCAAAAAATCAAACCACAGCAGGGATATTCAAAGTCGGAAAAGTAACAACCACTGGCTTTGGATTTTGGCGCTGATTGCACTGACCATCTGGGTGTTTTTTCCCGGTTTACACAACCAGCTCACCAATTGGGATGATAACCATTATATTAACCAGAATAAGCACATCGCGCCTCTGAATTTCGAAAACCTGAAACATTATTTCACCACGTTTTACATAGGCAATTACCATCCTTTTACGATGCTGGCTTACGCCATAGATTATCATTTTTTTAAATTAGATCCCTTCCCATATCATGTAATTAATCTTATAGTTCATATCGTTAATTCCATACTCGTAATTTTTTTCATTCAAAAACTGAGTCAAAATTTCCGGATAAGCGTACTGTGTGGTTTTTTATTTGCCGTTCATCCCCTGCATGTGGAATCGGTAGTATGGGTTTCGGAAAGAAAAGATGTGATGTTTATGTTTTTTTATCTGCTGGGATTGCTCAATTACCTTCGTTTTCGGGAAGAACATAAAACAAGTTTTTTGTTCATAGCGGTGGTGGCGTTTGTTTTTTCCTGTCTTTTTAAAGCTATGGCGGTGAGTTTTCCTGCGGTGTTGGTGTTATTGGATTATTTGAGAGTGGGAAGGGAAATTGAGAGATCGGGAAAGCGAGTGCAGAGCGAAAGCGAGGTGTGGGACAGTAAGAAATTTAGTTTTAGTTTTTGGATAAATAAATTACCTTTCATTGTTATCACTCTATTATTTGGAATACTTGCTTTAATGGCACAGAAATCGGCGGCGGCAGTGAATATTTTTTCAGATCATACCTTGTGGGACAGAATTATTTTTGTATCTTATGGATTGGTATTTTATCCGATGAAATTATTAGCGCCATTTAATCTTTCTCCCTATTATCCATATCCTGATAAAACAGCGGGCGTGTTACCATTTCATTATTGGATGTATCCATTGCTTACCATTCTTTTGTTCAGTATAATTTTTGTGATGTACAGGAAAAACTTTCGTCTCGGTTTGTTTTGTATGTTTTTTTATCTGGTTACCATTCTTCCTGTGATACAGGTTGTGCAAGTGGGTGAAGCCATTGTAGCGGAAAGATATTCGTACCTTCCTTCGCTGGGAATTTTTTTTATTTTCGCTTATGGAGTAGAAAAATTTGCGGACAATTACAAAAATAAGTTCACGCAAAAAGTTATATTTACGGTTTTCTCGATTTACCTTTTAGGATTCAGTTTATATAGCCGTTATTACTGCACACTATGGAAAGACAGTGTCACTCTCTGGACGGTTGCCTTGAAACAATTCCCAACATTTGCACTGGGTTATTATAACCGTTCAAACGAATATATACAACGGGGTCAGTTTGATTTAGCCATTGCCGATCTGGATAAAGCAATTAATTCAAAACCAAATTACGCACACGCATTGAATAACCGGGGATATTGCCTTCATCTGTTGGGAAAAAACAAGGAGGCGTATCCGGATTTAAAACGTGCTGTTGAAATAGACCCTTCGTATTCGGACCCGCTGAATAATCTGGGGGTCGTTTGTTTTCAGCTTGGCAAGCCGGACAGCGCTATTTTTTATTTTAAGAAGGGGCTGGAGTTGGCGCCTGAATACGGAGAATTGTATAAAAACATAGGAGCGGTTTACTATAATATGAATGATTTCAAAAACGCAATCATCTATTATGAAAAGGCATTGAAATTTTATCCGGATGATAAGAACATTCTGATGTATATTTCGCAATTAAAATCGTTGGTGGGTGGCTGAAAGGGTAAAATAACAGCGCGAAAACAATTTAAAATTTTACGTTACTGTTCAGTCCAAAATGAAAAATAAAATTTTGCCACAGATTACACGGATTAATGTTATAAAAAATCTTAAAATCGTGTTTAATCAGTGTAATCAGTGGCTAACTTTTTTTCTTGTTCAATTAGTGGTTTAAGTAATTTGGATACCCAACAGATTTCCATGGAAACCCCAGCCAAAAAAAGAAATATCAATAAACCCATCTGGTTCATAGTTCTTGTGATTACCGTATTGATTTCGTACGGACCCTGCCTGAAAAACGGTTTTACCAACTGGGACGATAATCATTATATTCAACGGAACCCCTATATTAAATCGCTGAACGTTGAAAGTGTCACTACCTTGTTTTCAAAAATTTATTTTGGAAATTATCATCCGGTCACTTCTTTTTCTTATATGGTTGAATATCATTTTTTTGATGAAAATCCATTTCCCTATCATTTTAATAATCTGCTCTTTCATCTTATTAACACCTTGTTGATTGTTATTTTAATTAATCTGCTTACGGGAAACTTTCCACTCAGTATATGCGGTGGGTTGTTTTTTGGAATTCATCCTTTTCATGTGGAGTCAGTGGCATGGATTTCGTCACGGAAAGATGTTTTGTTTATGATGTTTGCTATTCTGACGTTTATTTTCTATTTAAAATTTATGAAATCGGAAAAAAAGTTATATTATTTTATAGCGTTTGTATGGTTTATTTTATCCTGTTTAAGCAAGGCAATGGCGATGACCATACCATTAATATTATTCGTATTTGATTTTTTGCAAATACACTCAAAGAAGAATAGTGGCACACAAGTGCGCAATGAACCCAAAAAGAAAAAGTTAAATTATGCTACGTTGCTGTTAAATAAAATCCCATTCCTGCTTGTATCTGTCATCATAGGGATTGTAGCCATTAAAGCGCAGGAATCTGCGAAAGCATTATTTATTATGCCTGATTTTACAATTTTGGAACGGGGATGTCTTGCCTCGTATTCCATTCTGCAATATATGATCAAATTAATATTTCCGTGGGAATTATCGGCATTTTACCCATATCCTACTAAAACCGGCGAACAGTTACCCTATTATTTCTGGTTATTTCCGGTATTGATTATTTCGTGTGTTGCATGCATTATTTTTTTTAGAAAAAAAATACCCGTACTTGTAACCGGAGGATTGGTATTATTTATTGTTGCCTTGTTACCGGTTCTTCAATTCTTACCCGTAGGCGGCGCCATCATGAGTGACAGATATTCCTATCTTCCCTCGCTTGGTTTTTTTATAGCGGTAGGACCGTGGCTGTATGACAGGACACAACTATTTCTGAAAAAGAATAAAAGTTTTTGGATATTGGTTTTTTGCGGTTTAATCATTTATACAGGTTATTTTATTTTTCTTACCCGCGAACAATGTAAAATCTGGAAAACAAGTTTTACATTGTGGAATCATGTCATGGAAAGGTTTCCGGATTTTCCGGATAGCTATAATAACCGCGGAGATGAATATTACCGAATGGAAAATTATGAATTGGCGCTGAAAGATTTTTTAAAAACGGTACAGCTAAAACCCGATTATGCACTTGCCTGGGAGAACTGCGGTAATGCGCATTACCGTCTGGGATTTTATAAAGAGTCGGTGGAAGAATTTAAAGTTGCTTTGAAATTAAATCCTGATAACATGATGAGTTATTATAACCGCGGACTGGCTTTTTCTGCATTGGGCGAATTTGAAAATGCGGTAAATGATTTCGACAAAGCCATTACCATGCAACCGGATTATGCCAGCGCATGGAATAATCGCGGAGATGTTTATTACAAAACAAAGCACTATCGCAAGGCGATTTCTGATTTCACGAGAGCGCTGGAATTAGATTCCAAACTTGAATTAGCATTATATAACCGGGGATGTTGCTACCATGAGGTTGGTGTCACTGATTCCGCATTAGCTGATTTTAATTCAGCGATACAGCTAAAACCGGATTATGCGAATGCGTATAATAATCTTGGCGTTATTTCATTAAATAGTGGAAACCTTGAGCAGGCGCAGAAATATTTTGAAAAAGTGATAGCGCTAACTCCACAAAACGGAATGGCACACGGAAATCTGGCGGTTGTTTATCATCAGCGAAAAGAATATTTCAAAGCGGCGGAACAATACGAGGAGGCGCACCGGTTTAATCCTACAGACAGAAATATTATAAACAATGCATATCAGTTATACAAAACGCTTGGGGATACTGCGAAAGCGGGATTTTATTTTCGCAAAACTATTTCAGATTAATCTATATTCCCACGCGTAAAAAAATTTCGAACAGAAAACCGTATTTTAGCAACATTATTTGTTACTGTTCAGTACCCACGCAATTAAACCATAAATTGAATAAAAAAAAATTTTAGCCACTGATTACACTGATTAAAAATGGTTTTAAGATTTTATGTAACATTAATCCGTGTAATCTGTGGCTAAATTGAATTTTTTCATCTTGGACTGAACAGTTACCATTATTTTACCATAAATGATAGACAAAGAAACAGCATACAAGAAAATTTCGGAACTGGTTGACAGATTTTCCGACCAAATTGACTCTTACAAAAGGTCTGACTATAACGAGACACTCACGAGGCGGGATTTCATTGACCCGTTTTTCAAGGCGTTGGGTTGGGATATTGACAACGAGCAGGGCTACGCTGAATCGTACAGAGAAGTAATTCACGAGGACAGGGTAAAAGTCAGTGGAGTGACCAAAGCGCCCGATTACTCTTTTCGCTTGGTAGGTGGAAAGCGACTGTTTTTTGTTGAAGCAAAAAAGCCATATATAGTAGTTAAAGATGAAATTCCACCCGCTTATCAGATTCGCAGATACGGCTGGAGTGCGAAACTTCCTATTTCCATCATCACTGACTTTGAGGAGTTTTCAATTTACGATTGTACCAAAAAACCGAACCCGACAGACAAAGCGTCAACTGCGAGAATAAAGTATCTCACATTCCGGGATTATCTCAGTGAATTTGATTTCCTCTGGAACACATTCAGCAAAGAGCGGGTTTTAAAAGGCGGGCTTGATAAGTATGTGCAAGCCGACACGTACAAAAAAGGCACGACAACGGTTGACGAAGAATTTTTACAATCGCTTGACAGTTGGCGGACTTACCTTGCTACCAACATTGCCATCAACAATAAAAATCTTGCAGAGGACGAAATTAATTTTGCCGTTCAGCAAACGATAGACAGAATTATTTTTTTACGGATAGCGGAGGACAGAAAAGTTGAACCGTATGGAAATTTAAAATCCGCGACAGAACGACAAGGGGACTATTACAAAAACCTGTTTGAGTTATTCCACAAGGCAGATGAAAAATACAATTCGGGAATTTTTGATTTTTCCAAAGACAAAATCAGCGAACGCCTCGACATTGATAACAAGGTAATCAGGAATATCATTACCGATTTGTATTACCCAAGTCCTTATGCATTTGACGTAATGCCGGTGGAGATATTGGGAACGGCTTACGAGCAGTTTTTGGGAAAAGTAATCCGCATTACGCCGGCGCATCACGCAAAGATTGAGGAGAAGCCCGAGGTCCGCAAGGCGGGAGGGGTTTATTACACGCCTCAATACATTGTTGAATACATTGTAAAAAACACGGTGGGAAAACTCATTGACGGAAAAGCGCCGAAAGAAATCAGCAAACTAAAAATTGTTGACCCTGCGTGTGGTAGTGGAAGTTTTTTATTGGGGGCATATCAGTATTTACTGGACTACCATAAAAATTATTATTCTGAAAACGGAAAACCATCCAAAGGGAAGAAAGATAATCCGCTTACGCCCGAAGGAAATTTAAACCCATCCGAGAAGAAACGGATTTTGCTAAACAATATTTTCGGAGTGGACATAGATGTAAATGCGGTGGAAGTAACCAAATTGAGTTTGCTTTTGAAATGCATGGAAGGAGAAACGGAAGCGAGCATTGATAATCAGTTAAAATTGTTTCACGAGAGGGTTTTGCCGGATATTGATGGAAATGTGAAGAGTGGGAATAGTTTGGTAAGTACAGATATTTATGAGAATCAATTTAATTTCGGGGACGTGAAGAAGGTTAAACCATTTAATTGGTTAAAGGAATTTCCGGAAATATTTTTAGGCAGAAACTTTGAAAAAAATGAAGAATTTAAACTCCACTTTCAAAATATTAAAAGGCAAACAGTAGAAACGGATAAAAGAATAAACGAATTAATCAAAAAATATTCAAGAAAGGTGGAAGAATCAAAAGAAGATTATGGTTTGCAGGGGGGATTTGATGTAGTGATTGGGAACCCACCTTACGGAGCTGAATTTACAGATGAGATAAAAAATTATCTGATTACAAAGTTCAGTAGTCAAAATTATCAGCTTGATAGTTATATGATTTTTCTTGAGCAAGCAGTAAAAGCAATTTTGAAATCTGGAGGAAAATTTGGAATGATTATACCGAACCCATGGCTTACTAACTTACTTCAGAAAAATTTAAGAAGATTCATTTTTGAAAACGCAACTGTTGATGAGATTGTACATTTTAAGCAGAGGGTATTTGCAAAAGTAACAGTAGATACCGAAATTGTTCTGTTGACCAAAACGAAACCTTCTAATAATCGTGTTAAAATTACAATAGTTGAAAAAGGTAAGCAATTACGAAGCGATACGCATAAACTTATTTTTCATGAACAAAGAGAATGGAATAACTTAGATGGGGGTGTCATAAATATTTTTCTGGAAGAAGCTGAGAAAACGCTATTTCAAAAAATATTGCTTGGCACAAAGTCATTGGAAGAGTATTTTACTGTCACAAATGGAATTAAGCCGTATGAAGTCGGAAAAGGGATTCCACAACAAACAAAAGCTGATATTGCGAAAAGAATTTTTGATAGCAATAAAAAAGAAACCAAATATCATCGACAATATTTAATGGGTAGAGACATAAAAAGATATTCAATAGAGCCAAAGGAAAATAGATTTTTGAAGTATGGAAAATGGATAGCAGCACCAAGATTCAACACTAATTTTGACGCAGAAATAAAAATATTCATGAGGCAAACGGGGGATAGTTTAATCGGGGCATTGGATACAAAACAATATTTATGTTTGAATAACATGCATGTGTTAGTTCCTAAAGAAACTACAAAAACGGATACAAAATACTTTTTAGGAATTATCAACTCAAAGCTATTGAATTGGTATTATCAAACACTCAACCCCGAAAAAGGAGAAGCACTTGCAGAAGTGAAGAAAGCAAATGTTGCCAAACTACCCATGAAAATTGCAGGAGATAGCTCTCAAAAGGACATGATAAAATTTGTTACGCAGTTGCTAAAACTGAAGGAAGAAAAAGCAGAAGCAAAATTGCAATCAAAAATAAATGAAATTCAAGGGGAAATTGATTATTGCGAGGATAGAATAAATGAAATCGTTTATCAACTTTACGACATTACACAAGAAGAAATAAAAATTGTGGAGGGAAAATGAAATTTAATTTACAACCTAATTTAGGTAAAGAATATTTAGAGCATAGAGTGTTCGGGGAATTAACTGAATATGCTGATTTTTATAAAAGTTTATCAATTCATATTTCGGGCTGGATAACTCAAGGCACAAATTCATTTTTAAATCTTGACACTTGGGTTTATTCATCTATTCAAGGAACTCTTGAATCTATAAAAGATATTTTATTGAAAGGTCGTATCAATGATTCATATGCACTTTTAAGAAAGTATTTTGATTCAACAATTATTAATGTGTATTCCAACCTTTACCTATCAGACAATTTTAGTATTGACAATTTTATCGTTCACCATATTAACAATTGGAGTAAAGGGAAAGAAAAATTACCTGAATACAGAGTTATGTCAAAATATATCAGAGAATCACCCAAATTAATGCCCATTACCAACTTGCTCAACCAAGACAATACTTATAAAGATATTCGGAATCGTTGTAATGACCATACTCATTACAACTATTATCACAACTTACTTCTTAACGACAATTTTGTGTATTTACAAAAAAAACGACAGATGGCATTAGACAATTTTTCAAAGGATTTAGAAGATATTTTCATTCAGCATTTATCTTATCTTTTTTATCTCAATCAACATTATATGATGTCAACCGATTACACTGACAGTTTAGAAATGGGAATGACACCAGATGAAGATTCTCAATATTTTGTCGCTCCGTTTATACAAAATATTTTTGACAAGGTTATAAAAGCAAAACGAACGGATATAGCAATAGAAATTAAAAATAAAACAACAATGAAACTGGAATAGGAAAATCAACATAGCACCCCAATACACGCACTTTTCATTTGCACGAATTTTTTTTATAACGAAATAAACAAAAGCAAAATAATAAAAAATGCTTAAACCCGACTCCGAAATACAAGAAAAAATAAACGACTGCAAGGAAAATAAAATGCAGTATGTAGAGTGGTTGTGTCAAAACAAGACAGAAAAACAATTAGAGCGGTTATTAAAACGCTTTGACAAATTATATGAATTTGCTGTTCACAATAAAATAGTAAACCACATTGAGTTGATAAATTTATGGAAAGATCAAGTAAACACTTCATTGATTCGTCTATATAACTTTGATGATTATTATACCATTCTGAAAAAAATAAGAAATGGAAAAAAATTTACTTTTCACGAAAAAATCGTCATAAAAAACAATTATGATTGGTTTTATAACCGAATTTATGGATTACCGCCGGATGAAAAAAAAATTTGTGGATAAGAAATAATTTTCTATATTTGTATCAATAAAATAAACACGCTACTATGTATTTCAAACCAAGTGTATCACAAGTTGAATATATTATTAATAATCATTTTGTTTAATGCTATGTATAATTTAAAAGAAAAATCATTATCTTTGTAATAATTAACACTATGAATAATTTAGATAGAATTACTATTAACCCGGATATATGTCATGGTAAACCATGCATCCGTAATATGAGATGGCCAGTGGAAGTCATAATGGATATGTTGGGATCTGGCATGACCACTGAACAAATAATTGAGGACCACCAGGAATTGGAAAAAGAAGATATTCTGGCAAGTTTAAATTTTGCAAAATTATACTTATCGGGTTATTCTATTAAAGCCGCGGCTTAATGAAGTTCCTTGGCGATGTACATATCTCTTATAAAATAATTAAACATCTTGTTTCGTTGGGTTTTGAAGCAATTCATGTAAATGAGATTCTTGATAGGTGGAACACCAGAGATCAAGATATTTGTACCTATGCCGATTCAAATGATTGCATTGTTATTACAAAAGATTCAGATTTCCGTGATAGTTTTTTCATAAAACAAACGCCGAAAAAACTTATAAAAATTAATTTGGGAAATATTTCTAATCAGGACCTTATTAAAATTCTATCTGAAAATATTATTCCGATTAAAAATCTAAATTCTAAGCCCTTTTTCTTGGTTGAAATAGATAAAGAGATTATTACATTTATTAGCAAATAGAAAAATGCCACAAGCCATCAAAAAAAAATCAAACGAAACTCAAACCTTAAAATTGCCAAACAGTTTCATAAACATTTTGATAAATCTTCCCGAAACAGGGATGGGTTACCAAATGGTTAAGGTGATTTTGAAAAGTGGTAAAGTATTGCATCAGCACAAAGTACTTAATTCCGAATTACTGATGTTTGAGGATAATGAAACATTAAATGTGAAGGATATTGACAAAATAGAACCTGAAAATAAAAAGTAGAAACTCTGTCACTGCTTAGACCTTTCTATGTGAATTTCTATGTGTCTCTGTGGTAATAATTTGTACCTACTCAGTAAAGTAAAAAAATACTATACCACAGAGACACGGAGAACACTAAGAAACACAGAGATAATAACTCAAATTTTTTTCTTACTAATTTTTCTCTATGTAACTTAGTGTTCTCTGTGCCTCTGTGGTAAGTAGTAACAATAATTTTAATTTCGCATTGCCGCATAGGCACATAGTTACATAGGTAAAACACATAGTGGTGAACAGTAACTCATTTTGTTTCATACAACCTATAATTTGAAATAAAAATTCTTACCTTTCTCACATGAAAACCATCCTCAACTCACCCCGCGCCCCGCAACCCATCGGACCTTATTCCCAGGCAGTCAAAGCAAACGGCTTTTTATTTATTTCAGGGCAAATTGCCATTGAACCCAACACCGGAAATTTTATAAACAGTGACATTAAAAGCGAAACCCGGCAGGTGTTGGAGAATATTAAAGCCATTCTCGAAACAGCAGGTTTAAATTTCAGCCATGTAGTTAAATCCACGTTGTTTATCAAAGACATGAATCAATTTAAGGAGATAAACGAAATTTACGAAACCTATTTTCCCGAACAACCACCGGCAAGGGAAACGGTGGAAGTGGCACGATTGCCAAAAGATGCGGGAGTGGAGATTTCGGTGGTGGCGTGCGCGGGGTAGGTGGGGACAGACCTCACCCCAGCTCCTCTCCAAAAAAATGGAGAGGGGGTAAAGATTCTCAATGCCTTAAACTATAAAAATTTATTTTTCACGAACACAAAAATTTTAAATTTCTCTTCACGCCCTCGTATTTCGCCCGCTGTAATGGGGAGCCCTTAAAAACCTTATTAAAAACATCTTCCGTAATTTCCTCCCAATCCTTCTGTGTCATTCCTAATAATTTATCATCCGGTTGAAAATCTTTTTCGAGGGTAGGTTTCGAAAAACGGTTCCAGGGGCACACATCCTGGCAGATGTCACAGCCGAAAATCCAGTTTTCAAATTTTCCTTTCATTTCAACGGGAATTTTTTCGTGGGATTTTAATTCGATGGTAAAATAGGAAATGCACTTACTGCCATCTACCACGTAAGGTTGTGAAATAGCATTCGTGGGACAAGCATCCAAACATAAACGGCAGTCCCCGCAATAATCTTTAATGGGAGCATCGTATTCAAGGGGAATGTCAAGAATTAATTCTGCTATAAATAAAAAAGAACCCATCTCACGCGTAATAAGGTTTGAATTTTTTCCAATCCAACCCAACCCGCTTTTCGCCGCCCATGCTTTATCCATCACAGGCGCGGAATCCACAAAACATCTTCCATGAATGTCACCCGCGTACTCACGAATTTTATTTAATAAATTAATCAGCTTGTCTTTTATAACAAAGTGATAATCATTTCCAAAAGCATATTTTGAAATCTTGGGGACATTCTCCGGTTGTTTGAATTTTTCATCCGGAAAATAATTTAGCAACAGCGAAATAACGGACTGCGCATTTACTACTAATTTTGAAGGGTCTAACCGTTTTTCAAAATGCTCTTCCATCCAATTCATTTTACCGTGCATGTTATTTTTCAGCCAATTCTCCAAGCGCGGCGCTTCTTCTGCGAGAAATCCGGCTTTTGAAATTCCACAGTATTGGAAGCCAAGATTTCTGGCTGTAGATTTTATGAATTGGGAGAGGGATTGTGTCGTCATGAGGAAAATGAAGGACGTGCCCGGATAAGCCATTTTTTTAGAAAAAGCTCCGACCACCGTTGTATTGGAAACAATCACCCTGCATTTAAACTTATAAACATAATCACTACCAACCAGAGCAAAAATCCCAATCCGTAAGAAGAAAAAACCAGCACGAGCATTTTCAAAAATGACTTTTGTAATTTTAATGATAAGCCCAGCGCCAGCACAAAAATGTAAACCAATTCAAATACACTTAATGCCTGCAAAGGATAAACCATCCATGACTGAAGTTTTTCAATGTTTATCAGATTTATCAAAGCGAGAGGATTAAATGTTTGAATGGTGGTCATCGAATGAATTTCCATAAAAAACGTCATCCAGATTATTTTGATAAACAATCCAAACAGAAAAACAAGTTCGGCGATCATGGCTATTTTAAAAAGATCTGTGAAAGTGGTTTTCAGCCCGTTAAGCAAAATACCTACGTTCAGCGCCACTGCCACCAAACTGAATTTAATGCAAAAAATCACAGGAATAAATAAAAAGGCAATCCATTTCCATTGTTCTCGCTGGTTAAACATTTCTTCGATTCTTTCATAAGCCAACTGCTCGCTGTATGTTTCGAAAAAGAGATTTTTATCAATCAGCATGTTATTGACATAAACAGCCATGAGGATTTTACCCAACACAATAGCGAGGAAAAAAAGGCGTTTATCGAACGTAAACAAGGCGGGATGAATTCTGAAATTCACGGGGATAATATTTTTTATTACAATAATACTAAGAAAAAATATAAATTTACGACCTGATTTACAATCAGTAAGAAATCATTCTGTATTCCATGCCCTACACCACAAAAAAACCCGCTGTTCTTCTGCTCGATGACGGAACACTTTATCGTGGATTTTCCGTGGGTGCTCCCGGCACTGCCACCGGTGAAATTTGCTTTAATACCGGTATGACCGGATACCAGGAAGTATTTACGGACCCTTCGTATTCAGGACAAATAATGACCACCACCCATGTTCATATTGGAAACTATGGGGTTCATAAAGAGGAAGCCGAATCATCTAAAGTGCAAATTGCAGGACTCGTTTGCCGCTCTTTTCAGGAAATGTATTCACGAAACGATGGAGACCTCTCATTGCAGGAATATTTTCTACTTCAGAATATCACAGCGATTGATGGAATAGATACGCGTGCATTGGTGCGTCATATCCGCAGTAAAGGCGCAATGAATGCTATCATTTCATCAGAAAAAACAGACACGGAAGAATTGAACGTTATGCTGAAATCAGTGCCATCCATGGCGGGATTAGAATTATCGAGCAAGGTTAGTACTACAGAGTCCTATTTTTACGGAGATGAAAATGGAAAATTCAGGGTGGCGGCGCTTGATTTCGGAATAAAGAAAAACATTTTGCGAAATTTCGATGAACGCGGATGTTATGTGAAAATATTCCCGGCAAAAACAAAATTTGAAGAATTAAAATCGTTTGAACCACATGGATTTTTTCTTTCCAACGGACCCGGCGATCCGGCGGCTATGCCTTATGCCGTTGAAACGGTCACAAAAATTCTTGAGTCGGGGAAACCGTTATTTGGGATATGTTTGGGTCATCAGTTACTTGCCTTAGCCGCCGGCGTTTCTACTTATAAGATGCATCATGGTCATCGCGGGTTAAATCATCCGGTAAAAAACTTGCAAACGGGACGCTGTGAAATCACTTCGCAGAATCACGGATTTTCAGTGAGCGAAGAATCTATCCGGAAAAACAAAAATGTGGAAGTGACACACCTGAATCTGAATGACAAAACCATTGAAGGATTACAGCTTAAAGACCGGAAGGCATTTTCGGTACAGTATCATCCTGAGTCGTCACCAGGACCGCATGATTCGAGGTATTTGTTTGATAGGTTTGTGGGGGAGATGGGGGAGGGATGATAGAATTTTGTAATGTTTACCTATACCACGTTATATTGCAATAGCTTGATATTCATTTACATAGATTTTTTTACATATAAGGTTTTAAAATAATTGCAAATAAATTTGGCAATTTAAAAATTGCAATGTATATTTGCAATAAAATTATTGCAATGAAACAAACTGTTGGTCAAATAGCCCGGAAAGATAAATTCTTCAAAAGGCCCGATGTCAGAAAGCAAATAGTAGATAATGTCGGAAATGGCGAAAATTTACTAATTTCTGCTCCACGAAGAGTGGGTAAAACATCTATTCTAATGGACTTAATTGATACCCCTGAGCTGAATACATACACCGTGTTTTTGAATACAGAAGAATTTGACAATCCTGAAAAATTTTTCAAATTGGCGCTGAAAGAAATACTTAAATCTGATTTAATAAATGGATTCGGAAGATTTAGCGACAGGGTAAAAGAATTTTTTGCTAATTGGTCTAATCGCATAAATGAAATAACTATTGGCGAAGTAGGTATAGGTATCAGGCAAAGAGAAAAACCTGATTTTTATGAAGAGTTAGTTAATTTTCTAACTACTATAAACCTTGAAGGGAAAATGATTTTATTATTGATTGATGAATTTCCTTTTATGTTAGAACATATCAAAAAGAAACTTGGAACGGATGCCGTGTTGCATTTTTTAAGTCAAAATAGAACCCTTAGGCAAAATCCTCTATTCCATGAAAAAATCAAATTTATTTATACGGGTTCAATTGGTGTATTCAATACAATCAAAAAAATAAATGGGACGGATAGAATAAATGATCTCAGAGAAATAAAGATCGGGGCATTAAAGAAAAAAGACGCTGAAAAATTCATTAATGAATTACTACAATCTAAAACCGGGCAAACTGCTGATAAGCAGATTATGGATTATATCCTGAAAAAAATAGAATGGTGGATACCTTTTTACTTCCAATTTTTAGTAAGCGAAATTAATTTGGAAAATTTTAATATGGATAAAACCTTAAGTAAAAAGATGATAGACAAAGCATTTAAAGAGATGACGGGTGAGAAAGGTAACGTGTATTTTCAGCATTTTAAATCCAGATTATCAAAATCATTCACTACAAAACATGAAATTGAATTCATAACAGAATTTCTTCTATTATTAAAAAAGAAAGAAAAAATTGACTTCAGCTTAGCTCTTAATTTAGCTGTGAAATTTGGTGTAAATGATAAACTTGATGATATGCTAGAGATATTAAAACATGATGGCTATATTGCAGAATCGAAGGGATATTACAAATTTTATTCTCCAATTTTAAAAACCTGGTGGAAGTAATGAAACCTGTTTCTTTTATACATAACCCGGCTGAAAAGCCAAAAGATCAACTGATTGCTGAGTTTGTAATCAGAAAAGAAATATTTGAAAAATTGTTTGGTGAATTAATAGATTCTGATAGAGAATTACCCCCACAGCATTACTTGATTGTAGGGCAGAGAGGTATGGGAAAAACCACCCTGCTTCTACGAGTAATGTATGCTATACAAGATGATGAGAAACTTAATAAATTTCTGATGCCACTCCGTTTCAGTGAGGAGCAATACAACATCGGACGATTAGAACAATTATGGGAAGAAGCGGCACATTTTCTCGGATATAAAAATCCTGTCTATTCCGGTTTATACGATGAAATGGTGACGCATGAAAAAAGTGACGATTATGAACGAATCTGTTTTGAGGTTTTAGAAAAAAAATTAAAAGAACAAAATCAAAGAGCGGTACTTCTTATTGATAATATCGGCGATTTGTTTGATAAATTTTCGGATATCCAAAATCATCGTTTCCGTGAAATTCTGATGGCTTCTTCAAAAATTCAGATCATCGGATGTTCATCAAAGGTGCTTGAGCATACTTTTCATTATGACAAACCATTTTTTGAATTTTTCATGGAAATAAAATTAAAACCCATAACTCAGAAGGACTGCCTTGAATTAATGAAAGCATTGGGTGATTCCGGTGGCAAGAGAAACGAAATCAATGCAATCATTGAGAAAAGCCCCCAACGCATAGATACGCTTAGGCGAATTACCGGAGGAGTACCAAGGACAATGGCTCTGTTATTTGATATTTTTATTGATCGTAAAAACGGAAGTGCATTTGATGATTTGCATTTATTGCTTGACCAGGTGAGCGCCCTCTATAAACAACGAATGGATGAACTGAAACCTCAGCAACAACAAATCATTGATGCATTGGCGCGCGCATGGGAGCCCATTTCGGCTAATCAGATATTAGAAAAAAGTAAATTATTCAGAGAAGGCATCCGGTCCAATCAGATTTCTTCTCAGTTAAAACAATTGATGGAAAACCAAGTGGTGGAAATGATTGAAACCAAGGGTATAAAAAATTTATACTTCATAAGGGAACGGTTTTTTAATATCTGGTATCTGATGCGTCACGGAAGAAAAAATGAAAAGGAAGATGTTCTTTGGCTGATAAAATTTCTGGAGGCATGGTGTACCGTTAAGGACATTCAAGAGATGGTGAGCTATCAAATTGAAGGAATGAAATCCGGCACATTTTCTCAAAGTGGCGCTTATTATAAAACAAAAGCCATTCAAAGTATGGAAGGAATTGACAATGAAATCAAATCTAATTTAGCTGAAGAAACCGAGAAATTTCTAAGAGAGAAGAATAAACCTGAATGGGCTGATGAAATAATAAAATATGAGGGTGAATCCTTTTTTGGTCTCGCCAAATCTTATTTTAAAAAGAAGGACTATGGCAAAGCAGAACAGTATTTTCTCAAAGCATCAGAACTTGGAGATAGCAAGGCGATGAATAATCTTGCCTATTTATATGCAAATGTAAAGAAGGACTATGACAAAGCAGAGCAATATTATCTCAAAGCATCAGAACTTGGAAATAGCAACGCAATGTATAATCTTGCTTTATTATATAATAATGCAAAGAAAGATTATGACAAAGCAGAGCAGTATTATCTCAAAGCATTTGAACTTAAAGATAGCGACGCTATGAATAATCTTGCCTATTTATATGAAGATGTAAGGAAGGACTATGACAAAGCAGAGCAGTATTATCTCAAAGCATCGGAACTTGGAAATAGCAACGCAATGCATAATCTTGCTTTATTATATAAAGATGTAAAGAAGGACTATGACAAAGCAGAACAGTATTATCTCAAAGCATCAGAACTTGGAAATAGCAAAGCTATGCATAATCTTGCTTTATTATATGAAGATGTTAAGAAGGACTATGACAAAGCAGAGCGGTATTATCTCAAAGCATCAGAACTTGGAGATAGCAACGCAATGCATAATCTGACCTTATTATATGTGAGAGTAAAAAAAGATTTGAATTCAGCATTAAAATGGGCTGAAAAACTTTTTGAAATAGAACAATATTACAAAGAGATGAATTATGTAATAAGAATGGTTAATGAATTATTACACTTCAAACAATATCATTTTCTATTAAAGCAATTTCAAAAAGAAAAAAGCATATTAATGAAATATGCCAAACCCCATTATTATGTGATTGCCTATTTTCTGAAAAACGAAATGCCCGGTGAATATGAAAAAGCTGGTTCCGAAATCAAAGAAACCGTGGATGAGATTATTGATATGCTCAAGAACACTAAAAAAAATAAAACATAAAATATTTTTGATTTTTTTAGAGTGCCAGAACTCAGAAAGTGTTGTGGTTTTAGCAAACAAACACACCGATTTGTCCCTACTATTTCCCCGGAGGCACCAAAATTTTAAAACTAACGGTTATCAATTTATCTTTGCCGGCAGTGGCGCCCCACTCCCCTACATTATCTATATAATCATTTCCATTAAAAATATAACTGGCGCTGAGGTTAACGGCAAATCCATTCGGTAGATAAAAAATTGTTCCGATGGAGAGCGGGAAGAAAAACATATTGGCTCCGTAAATTTCCTCTTTGGGACGGGTTGACAAATCATCAATCAGCGGCTCCCCTTTTTCGTTTTCGGGTGTAAATTTCATTACTCCCAACCCAGCGCTACTGAATAATTTTATGGATGAAATTCTCCAAATATTGATTACAAGTTCGCCCCATGCTTTATAATAATTGGTAGAAAAAAACTTGTTTGGAGTGGCTGTTTCCGCAAAGATATATCCCCGATCTTCACCAATAACATTACCTGCTCCGAATTGAAGCATGAAACTAACCCTGCCGCTCCCTTCTTTCAATATTCCTGCGCTGACTTCAGGAGTCCAATCGGAATGGCGATTGCTCAAATCGCCTTTATAAGTGACACCCGAAAATCCGCCGATGAAATAGGCAGAAGCGGTGGGTGAAGGTTTTGTGCCGGAGGAGGAGGATTTTTTAGGAGGCGATTTTTTTTCTTTTTTCTGAGCAATGGCATTGGAGGATAGGAGTATTCCAATGGAAAGGGAAATCAGAAGAATTAATTTTAATCTCAAGTAATTGGATATTAGATGTTGGATGTTAATTTGGTGTAACTTTTTCCAAAATTACCTCTGTCACCTCTTGCAGTGACACGGAATGCCGATGTCTCCGGTTATCTTCAACAAAAATTTGTTCTCCTTCTATCGCATATACATACCCATGCAATACGGATTGGTCTTTTAATACAAGGTTACATTCCTGATTTAACATCCCGGATGATTTGATTTTTAGATCACTGCCGGCTATGCGTTGTTGGCGTTTTCCCATTTTTTTAATTTTTTATACTTGTTCATTGTAAATTGAACATTTGACATTGTTCATTTTTTCTCTAATTTACTTCTGAGTAGTTACTAAAATTCTTATAAATTCATTATTGCTTCATTATCTTCTCATATTTACTGCCATTGGGCGGGTCTATTTCATTCAGAATATTAAGAGCCGTTTGTTTATCCCCAGGGTTTGACTTGCTGAAAATGTTCACTAATTCGTCTGCTTTGGCATCAAAGAAAATCCGGATTAGCATGGAACCGGGTTTATCATAATTTACTTTTTGAATCTTTTTCAGACACTCCAGCACAGTGGCGCGTCCATTATCTTCATTACCGATAAATTCGTCCATGGCTTTCCGGTGAAAAAGATAATAGGCCTCCCGGAATGGCATAAATGATTTGTTGGTGAGATTTTCAGCCAGCCAATATCGGTTTTTAATTCCTTCAAATGATTTCCATCCCGACTCAGGAGCATTTTGGTGCAAATTAACGAGATTTTGTGCTTTTTGAAAATAAGGATTGCCGCCAAACTTGGAAAATGAATCATAATCAAATCCTAGAACAATATATGCATAATAAGCAAGCAAGCCCGCCAGATTCTGTGGTTTGGTATTTTCAGTAAATTCAAGTGTTTGGAATTCATTATACTCAAACTCCCAGTCGTTATCAACCAGATTAATCAGTACCGAATTATAAGCAGTGCCATAAACCGGTCTTTCGCATTGAATTTGTGCCGATCCTTTGTATTGGCTTATTGATATCCGTTCTTTAATTGTAATGGCGATGTTGCAATTTATCCTTTCCTGATTGCTAAAAACATCCGGCGTCCACTTGCGGTTATTCATAAATTCGGTAATGGAAGATTGCATGCTGTTGAAAATCTGCCGGTCTGAGGTTTGAATTAAAGCGGAATTGATAGAAACCCGGCAGTTGAGTTCTTGTGCCTTCAGGGAGGAAGTGCCGGCAGACAGACAAAAAAGTAAAAGGGTTAATACAAATCTCATAGTATTCAGTTTAATAACAAATGTATAATAAAATACATTAGACCTCTTGCATTATCCAAAAAAAAAGAAATTTTCAACACTAAGACACAAAGAAGCACTAAGTAAACTCTTTGTGTCTTTGTGTTGAAAAAACTGCATTATGCAAGATTTCCCTCATGTCTTCTGCTTTTTCTTCTTAGCCGATGGAAAAAGCACATTATTCAAAATCAATCTGTAACCTGGTGAATTTGGATACAGATTAAGATCAGTGGGTTCTTCGCCCACAAAATGCTGATAATCTTCTGGGTCATGCCCGCCATAAAATGTCCAGGTTCCTTTTCCATATTCACCGTGAACATAACGGGCTTCCCCTGCGGATATATTTTCTCCCATAACCAGAACTTCCGGCTTAATTACTGATTTTGTAAAAGCAGTAGTTTGTCCCATAAATCCTTTAATGGTTCGGGTGTGGTCTTGTGTCAGCATAGCCGGCACTGGATCCCATTTGGCGGAAAATTCAGAAAGTTGAAAATAATCTGAGTTCCTGTTTACCTTTCTGCGGGAAGGAGAATTATCAATATTTGAAAATTCATATTTAAAAGGGTCGCGCTCAAGCCGGAATTTTTCGAATGCAAAGCATCGAGAGAAATCAAGTTTTGATTGTGCCTGCGGGTCGGCGGGGTCTCCGTCATACATGGACTCGCAAATATCTAACCCATCAGCGGCAAGCGCAATGTCGTAAGTATCGGTGGCAGAACACATGGCGAAGAGAAAGCCCCCTCCGGCAACATATTCACGAATCCTGTTTACGATGGTAGCTTTTAGTTTTGAAACTTTTGTGAATCCGTAATGAGATGCAACCTGTTCCAACTCTGCTTGTTGCTCTTTATACCAATTAGCGCCACGGTAGGATGCGTAAAATTTACCATATTGTCCGGAAAAGTCCTCGTGATGAAGGTGCAGCCAATCGTATTTAGGAAGTAAACCGTCCATCACTTCATAATCAAAGATCACATCGTAAGGAATTTCAGCATACGTTAATACGAGTGTCACTGCATCATCCCAAGGTTGTTTTGATTTGGGTGAATAGACAGCGATTTTTGGCGCTTTATCCAATCCCATGATATCCATGTTTACTTCCGGGTCAGCAATTTCATTGAGAATAGAAGTTACCTGCGCCTCAGAAATTACCAGATAACTGACTCCGCGGACGATTAATTCATTTTCTAAGGACTGATGATATTCCATCATAAAAGAACCGCCGCGATAATTCAACAGCCAGTCCACATGTTCACCCTTTGCGAGTATCCAATATGCAATGCCGTAGGATTTGAGATGGTTTTTCTGGGATTCATCGAGGGGAATGAGGATACGGGAGGCAAAGATATCCTTTGATAGAATGGCGAATAAGATAAAAAGGAGAAAACGGATTTTCATGTTTCGAATTAGATATTGGATGTTTGATATTAGATGTTAGAGATTCGTTCAAATTTTATATGATAATCAAATTTTCTATTGTTTGGATAAAATCAATTGCGAACATCCAACATCTTAAAAATGAATACGAAATTACGGAAAATAAGCGAACTTTGTTAAATCGTTTGAAAAAATGGCAAGACCACTCATAATTTTTCTTCTTTTCTTTTATTCAAATACTTTGTTTTCGGGCAACGGTGACTCGTTAACTTTAATTATTCCAACTGAACAAATAGCGTTTTTTACGGTGGATTATCATGGAAATATTTATGTAGTGAAAAAAAGCAATGAAGTAAGTTGTTATACAAAAAAAGGGGAATTAAAGTTTTCGTACCGCTCTCAGCACCGTAATCGTATCCGTTCTATGGATGCAAGCAATCCATTGAAACTCCTGCTTTTTTATGAAGGGGTTCCGGAGGCGGTTTTTCTTGACAACTATCTGACGGAAACTAATTCTTTGAAATTCATGGAGCTTGGATTTCAGGAGGTTTCTGCTATATGTATGAGTTCCGATAATAAACTTTGGCTTTATGATGCGCTGGAAAATTCAATTTGCAAAATAGATCCTGATAACCGGAAAGTAGTTTCAAGGAACCGGCTGACCCTTCAGGGCATTGACCCCATATCAGAAATTTCTGATTTTAAAGAATACCGGAATAATCTCTATTTGAATAATACCGGCAAGGAGGTTGTTGAATTTGATTTTCTGGGAAATAAAAGAAAGCGGTTTTCAATACCAATCTCCGGAAACGTTAGTTTTACCGGAGACAGTTTGATTTTCCTAAGAAATGACAGCGTTATTTTTTATAACTTTGTAGATTATTCTATATACAAAAAACCCATTGATACGAAGGTTCATTCAGAGAACATAAAAAAGATTGTTTTATCAAATGGAAAAATTTATTTTTTAAAAAACAACGGAATTTATTATTAAAAAAAACCATGCAAAAACCCAACAAAAATTGTCAATCCTGTGGAATGCCCATGAAGCGGGATGAAAAAGGCGGTGGTACTAACGCCGATGGCACCCGGAACACCCTGTATTGTTCCAAATGTTATGAAAATGGGAAGTTCACAACTCCCGACATGACGGTTGATGAAATGAAAGCATTAGTCAAGGGAAAATTAAAAGAGTTTGGTTTTCCCGGATTTATCGCTGGATTTTTTACCAAAGGAATACCAAAGTTGGAGAGGTGGAGGAGGTGAGCTGAATTGTGTCATGGATTTTCATTATTTTTGCCGAAAATCTCATGTCCCTCGCCATCACCTCAGCCGAAGTAATTGATTCCTGCTCACCGTACAATGGCAAAAAAATCAATTTCATCGTTCAAAATAATAACATCACCTTTATTGAAAAAGCAATTGGTAAATCTCCTTCTGCTGAATTTATTGCGTTAGCTGGCAAATGCAAAGAAAAAATTTCTGCGCTGGGTTTTTCTGTTTCTCCCGGCTGGGTGGATATGCGGGTGACCATACCCGATCCCGGCTTCGAGTACAAAGAGGACTTACATTCCGGTTGTCAAGCCGCAATAAATGGTGGATTTACAGAAATTGCCATTCTCCCCGAAACGGAACCGAACATACAAAATAAAGATACATTAGCGTACATTCATGCAAAAACAAAAGATGAACTCGTAAGTGTTCATTGCATTGCCGCATTGACAGAAAACAGAAAAGATAAAACGCTCACCGAAATGCTGGATTTGCACCACCACGGCGCAGTTGGTTTTTCGAACGGGAATATTCCGGTTTCCAATTCCGGAATTTTGGTAAGAGCGTTGCAGTACAGCCGCCCCTTTGATGGATTGGTTATAGTCCATGCCGAAGATGAATCGTTATCCGGAATGGGAGTGGTAAATGAAGGAACGGTCAGTGTTTCACTGGGTTTAAAGGGGAAGCCATCGTTGTCGGAAGAAATAGCGGTAAGCGGTTTTATTGATTTACTCAGATATGCAGAGGGACGATTGCATATTTCACATGTATCAACGGCACAAGCGGTATCGTTGATCAGGAAAGCCAAAAAAGAAGGGTTACAAATTACCTGCGATGTAGCGGCTCACCAACTCTCGTTAGATGAATCGTGTTTGGTGGGATTTGACACCCGTTTCAAATTTAATCCCCCGCTAAGAACTCAAAAAGATATTCACGCATTGATAGAAGGAATAAAGGATGAAACGATTGATGCGATAGTGAGTGATCATTGCCCACAGGATACGGAGGCAAAGGAAGTGGAATTTGAGCATGCGGCGAATGGGGCGAGTACGATAGAAACGGCGTTTGCGTCAGCGGTTACAGCGCTGAGAGGGAAAATTCAGATAGAAACCATTATAAAATGTTTTACATCAGCTCCCAGAAAAATTGTACGATTGCCGGAAATGGTAATTGATAAAAATTATCCGGCGAATCTTACATTTTTTAATCAAAACAAGAAATGGGTGGTTAGTCCTGCGATGTTCAAGTCAAAATCAAAATATTCGCCCTTTGAAGGGAAGGAGCTTACAGGTGCACCGGTGTTTTGTGTGAATAAGGGGAAGGTGGGAAGGACGATGCATGGTTTAAACTAAAGGTATAATGGTTAAAAAAAATGAATAACATTTACAAAAAATCAACCCCCCACCATGTCCAAACTCCTCATCATAGGCGCCGGTTCAGTAGGTTCCGTCGTCACACACAAATGCGCAGACGTTCCTGAAGTTTTTTCAGACATCATGCTCGCCAGTCGCACCTTGTCGAAATGCAAGAAAATTGCTTCCCAAATCAAAAAGCAAAAAATCAGAACCGCGCAAGTGGATGCCGATAAATCCACGCAGGTTGTAAAACTAATTCGTTCTTTTAAACCTGCCATGGTCCTCAATGTAGCGCTACCTTATCAGGATTTAGCCATCATGGATGCTTGCTTAAAGACGAATGTCCATTACCTCGATACGGCAAATTATGAACCGCCTGACAAAGCAAAATTTGAATACAAATGGCAGTGGGCGTATCGTTCCCGTTTTAAGAAAGCAGGATTAATGGCACTGCTCGGTTGCGGGTTTGACCCGGGTGTCACTAACATTTTTACAAAGTATGCACTCAAACATTATTTTGATGAAATACATTATCTGGATATTGTTGACTGCAACGCCGGGGATCATGGAAAATCGTTTGCCACTAATTTTAATCCCGAAATAAATATCCGTGAAATCACCCAGCGGGGCAAATACTGGGAAAATGGAAAATGGGTGGAGACCGACCCACTCTCTGTTCATAAGCCGGTGAGTTATCCGGGAATTGGACCCAAAGAATCCTATTTATTATTCCACGAAGAGTTGGAATCCATTGTGAAAAACTTTCCCACGCTGAAACGCGCCCGCTTCTGGATGACTTTTTCACAGAACTACATCACACATCTTCGTGTGCTTGAAAATGTGGGAATCACCGGCATTAAACCCATAAAATACGAGGGAAAAAACATAGTGCCACTAAAATTTCTCAAAGCATTATTACCAGACCCTTCTTCGCTGGGAGAGGGCTACACCGGAAAAACCTCCATTGGTTGTTACATTCGCGGAATTAAAAACGGCGAAGAAAAAACGATTTACATTTACAATAACTGCGACCATGCGGAAGTTTATAAAGAGTGTTACGCACAAGCCATTTCCTACACCACCGGCGTACCGGCGATGATTGGCGCAATGATGATGCTGACCGGAAAGTGGTCGGGAAAAGGAGTATTTAACACCGAAGAAATGGATCCGGATCCGTTTATGGAAAAATTAAATATCTATGGATTACCCTGGAATGTGGTGGAGAACCCGAAAGTGGGATTTGGGGAGTAGGGGGCGGGGGAATGTGTTTATTTTTCTTAGTACACTAAGCTGGGCGAGCCAAAACCAAAAAGGAAAAAATTTAACTGCGAATTTACGCGAATTGGGCGCGGATTTTCGCGAATGAATAAATTGCAATATTTACATATTTAAAAGAAGATTAGCGAGCACTATTTAAGATGTCACGCAAAGGCGCTGAGTTCGCAAAGAAAAAAATCATTAATGATTTTATTTAACTGCGGGCTTAATTCTTTGCGTACTCTGCGCCTTTGCGTGACATACTTATGATGAAACTGAGATTGATGAAGAAAAAAAATGAAAAAATTTAACCGCTAATTTAAGCGAATAAATAAATTGTAATAACCTAAATTTGCAACATGAAAAAAACGCTGTATCTCATACTTTTCACAGGTCACCTTTCACTTTTAAATGCCCAAATTCAAATCCATGAATCCTGTGGGTTTGACAACTACCTGAGACAAAACAATATTTCAGTTGAAAAATTTGAGAGGACGGTTCAAAACTATCTTAGGCAAAATAAAAGTCAAAGAAATTCCGCAATGCCACAATCGTTAAAAATTATACCGGTAGTGGTTCATGTCGTTCACAACGGTGGCACCGAAAATATTTCCGATGCTCAGATTCAAAGCCAGATGGATGCGCTCAACGAGGATTACCGGAAAATGCCGGGAACTGCTGGGGATGGCGCGGGTGCAGATACCGAAATAGAATTTCGCCTCGCCAAAAAAGATCCGCAGGGAAGATGCACCAACGGAATTGTACGGATAAAATCAACACTCACAAGTCACCAGAATTATCAAAGAGCTGACTTGGCAAAACTTAGTAGCTGGGACGCTACGCGTTATCTGAATATCTATGTTGTTAAAACAATTTCAGGTGGAACAGCCGGCTATGCATCTTTCCCAGGAGGTCCTACTGACCAGGACGGAATCGTTGTTATGCATACCTATTTTGGAAGAACAGGAACCGCTTCTTCTTCATTGGGCAGAACTCCTACTCACGAAGCAGGACATTGGTTAGGTGTATATCATACGTTTCAAAACGGGTGCGGAACCGACACTTGCACTGAAGGTGACTATGTCTGTGACACTCCACCCGCGGCAAATCCGAATTATTTCTGCCCTGTAATAAATTCCTGTTCCAATGATTTCCCTGATGTAAAAGACCAGATTGAAAATTATATGGATTACTCGGACGATAACTGCAAAAACATGTTCACCTCAGGACAAAAAGAAAGAATGTATGCAACTCTGAATACGGAAAGGATTACTGTCTGGCAACTATCAAACCTTATCGCTACCGGCTGTGACAGCGGATATGTTTCCGCTCCTTGCAATGCTGTGGCTGATTTTACTTCTAACGCAAAAAATATCTGCGTTGGAAATTCAGTGTCATTCGTAAATAAGTCACTGAACAACTGTACAACATTTCAGTGGAATTTTCCGGGAGGGAATCCTGAAACATCCACTCAATTAAATCCTGTGATAAAGTATGATTCTACCGGAAACTATGAAGTGTCACTGAAGGCAACCAACAGCAACGGAACGGACAGTGTCACTATTGAAAATTACATAACAGTGAGTATTCCGCCTACCGGAAGACCTGTACCATTCATTGAAAATTTTGAAGAAGTAGTTTTCCCACCGCAAGGTATTATCCTAGAGAACCCAGATAACGGGATTACCTGGGAATTGGATACAGTGGCGGTGAAATTTTCCGGTTATGGTTCCGCAAAAATCAATAACCTGATCAATATCAATTACGGACAGGCAGATGCCCTGGTTTTTCCAAACATGGATCTTACCACATTTACAGAGACACCGATAATGACATTTCGCTGGGCGTATGCCCGATCCGATGCGAACTATTCGGATGAATTAATGGTGCTGATATCAACGGATTGCGGTGCAACTTTCAAGCAGATTTTTTACCGAACCGGTTCACAGCTTACTACCGGTACCACACAAACCACTCCATACATACCTGATTCCAGCACCGTCTGGAAATTTGCTAAAATTCAATTAACGCCCTACGCATTTTCTAAAAATGCAATTCTGAAAATCGTGAATGTCACCGATGGTGGAAATAATCTTTATATTGATAGTATTAATATAGGTAAATATCCAATTACATCACGTAATAACTTTTCCAACGAAAATTCTGTTTTAATTTACCCCAATCCATTTACCGGAAATACAGTTGTACATTTTACCGGCAATTTCAAAGAAAAAACATTAGTGAGGATATTTGATATTTTTGGAAAAGAGGTATATTATTTTTATTTTCAAATTGCATCTAATGTTTTTATACCGGAAAGAAATTTTAAAAAAGGAATATACATTATGAAGATTTTTGATAATAATGCTGTGATAGTAAAGAAATTTATTGTTCAATGATTGTTATTTTGTAACTACTCAGGCGGGTATTATTTCTCGCAAATATTATGTCACGCAAAGGCGCGAAGTACGCAAAGAATTAAGGACGCAGAGAAAAAAAATCATTTATGATTTTTTTTTGCGCCCTCTGCGACTTTGCGTGAGAACTTTTTTTTTATGAGTAGCTGCGTTATTTTTTAAAGAAAGTGTATGATTGATATTCATTTGTAATTGTTTTAAAAAAATTTTTGTAACTTTGGAAAAAAGGAAAAGTTGTATTATCCTTTTTCACTCTCATGCCCGAAAAATCAGAAATCGTCAACGACTGGCTCCCAAGATACACAGGGACACCACTTGAAAAATTCGGCGAATACATCCTGCTTACCAATTTTGATCACTACCTAAATCTTTTTGCCCGTATATATCACACAGAAATCGAAGGAAAAGATTTTCCCATGCCTAATGCCACTGCAAACGGTATTACCCTGATAAAATTCGGAATGGGTTCTGCCAATGCCGCAACCGTGATGGATTTGCTTTCCGCTATTCATCCCAAAGCCGTTTTATTTCTTGGAAAATGCGGCGGATTAAAAAGAAAAAATAATCTGGGAGATTTAATTCTCCCTATTGCGGCAATCAGAGGAGAGGGCACCAGCGATGATTATATTGAAAAAAATGTACCGGCGCTCCCCTCTTTTCAACTGCAGAAGGCAGTGTCATACGTTATAACACGGAGAGGAAAAGATTATTGGACAGGCACTATTTACACCACAAACAGAAGAGTTTGGGAACACGATGAGAAATTTAAAGAATATTTGCGCCGCACACGGGCAATGGGCATTGATATGGAAACCGCCACTATTTTTATTGTGGGTTTTGTGAACAGCATTCCAAAAGGCGCATTGCTATTGGTCACAGACCAACCCATGATTCCCGAAGGAATTAAAACTTCGGTGAGCGATAAAAAAGTTACGGATGAATTTTCCGAAGAACACCTCACCATTGGAGTAGATGCATTACTTGAGTTAAAAAACAAAGGAGAATCTGTGAAGCATTTGAGATTTGACTAGTGCCTTGTCAATGATATTTCAATCAGTTATACTGCAATCGGTATAAATTTTTGTGTAACTCTGTTCATTGTTCCTTTGCTATATTGTTTCATTGTTGTGCTGAAATCATGGAGTCAATTAACAATGAAACAATGAAACAATAGAACAATATGTCAATATATCGAACTGTTGATTGCGAACTAATTTCTGTGAACTACTCAATACTTTTCTTTCTCACATTCTTTTTTTTCACCTCCTGCATCCACGATCCGGAAGTCAACTACCAGGGGTATCCACCCGAAATCGGAAAAATATTTATTGAACGCTGTGCCACAAAAGGATGCCACACCACCCAAAGCAAATCAGCAACAGCCGGACTATCACTACAGTCATGGGAAGAATTATTTAAGGGAAGCAGGAATGGAAATTCCGCAGTGATTCCTTACCGAGCCGATTTGAGCTTTCTTACTTTTTTTATAAATACCTATAACGATTTGGGACCTGTCATTCCACCAACTATGCCTTTAAATCAATCTCCACTGAACCGGCAGGAAGTTAAAACCATTATGGACTGGATAAATTCCGGAGCACCCGCAAACAATGGATTAATTTCAGTGACACAAAGACCGGAAGTGACAATGTACATTATTAATCAAGGTTGCGGAATCGTATATATTATGGACAGCCAGACCGGTTTAACTAAACGTGTGATTGATTGCAGTGATGACCCCAAAACGGAATCCCCACACTACATCGAGCTTTCGCCGGATGGAAATTATTTTTATATCTGTTTTTTTCCCGGAACAGCGCTAAAAAAATTTGATGCACAAACCGGCGCATTTATAGGCAGTGCCACTTTAGGACCCGGTGCATGGAGTGCATTGCAGCTTTCAGAAAACGGAAAAATCGCTTTTGTAACCAATTGGAGAGAATCAGGAGAAGTGGCGGTCGTGGATGTTGAAAACATGAAGTTATTGTTAAAATACCAGGGCTCAGGTCTTCTGCCCTATTCTCATGGATTGGGGATGATAGGAAATTATATTTATGTAACGGAGCAACCCGGAAAAATTCTGCATAAAATTAATGTCACTGATTTAATGAATCCGGAATTTGAAGAAATTCAGTTAACAGACAGCGCGAATGTTCACGAAATACATTTTAATGCCACCGGCACTGAATATGCGTTGAGTTGCAATGGATTGAATGAAATTTGGTTTTATAATGCAAGCAATGATTCGTTACTGGCAAAAGTTTCTACCGGTTTCTCTCCCGAAGAACCGCACTATGCCGGTGATTATTTATTTGTTTCTTGTCCGAACGATAATAAAACCATTCCGGGAAAAACAGGAATTGTCACTATCCTAAACGGAAAAACTCATACCTTTATAAAAAATATACATACCGGCTGGCAACCCCATGGATTGGTACCCGATGTTCATAACGGAAGAATGTGGGTTATTCACCGCAATGTCACTACCGGTGGACCGGCGCCACATCATTCAAGTGGATGCAAAGGCAAAAACGGATATATGACGGCAATAGATTTAAAAACCCTGGAACTGATTCCCGGGTTAAAACCGGAAATTTCCGTGGATCCCTATTTTGGTGCCATAACGGGACACAAACATTAAAACACGGTGCACGGTGGTTCAATGAAAAATGTATTTGTACAATGTAGAAACACGGTGCACCGTGTTTCTACAAAATATCAACGTTCAATGAAACATATCTTTATTTTATTCGCGGTTATTCTGTTCATTTCCTCCTGTACCGATGCCGGATTAAATGGTGATGCAACCATTTTGGTGTATCCGCAACATCACAACAATGCCATTATAAATCATATCGGTTATCCTGATACTGTTTTTCTTAAATTTGAAGCTGATGAATTACCCGGAACAAAACTTTCTGACTTTGATCATTATTTTATAGGAACTCCACGCGAAGATTTTGTACGGTGTGAGAAATTGAAAGCCGGACAATATTATGTATATGCGGTTGGAATTGACAGCTCAGGTCCTGCTCGTGTCACTGGTGGGGTATCGTATAAAATCGGCTGGTCAGATAGAAAAGATAATTTGACATTAATTGTGTATGTGACGGAGTGAAATATACCCATCATGATCATTATTCTATACCGTAAACGGAACAAATTTCAGCAAATGTCTATATTGACAAATTGCTCTATTGTTTCATTGTTAATTGACTCCATGATTTCAACACAACAATGAAACAATGTAGCAATGGAACAATGAACAGAGTTACACGAAAATTTATACCGATTGCAGAATAATGAAACATGTTTTTATAACAGTAATATTTTTTTGTATCATAAATTTCTGCCTGGCATCAGAGAAGCGTCTGTCCGCTCCGGATACTGCACATCACACACAACACTCAGTGAATAACCAAAAATTCCTACTCTCCGGCTTAGCCCATGTTCGCATATTCACCGATGGAATAAAATTTAACTCCGCTGTTATGGAAACCGAATTCAAACCGGTTTTTTTATGGAGACCATCCCCAAAGTTTTCCTTTGAATCACAATTAAATTTTACAGCAGGCGTTGGCAGGAAAATTTCGAATACCTCCACATTCAACACTGCCAAAAGTCACTCACACCGGATTGCCCGTTCTTTTTCCGCGTTGCTTCGTAATGAATCTACCCCTGTTTCGGAAAATACAACTACCACAAATCAAATTGCGGCTGATATCTTATTGAAATATTCTTCGCTCACTTATATCTGCACCCCGAATTTAAGTGTCACCGCAGGATTGTTTTTATCTTCTTTTGGGATGTATTCAGAGCAGTTGTATTCAGAACTTACCAATAAATTTTTAAGCGCTCCTTATGGTTTTGGCTACAATTTTCAATCAACACCTGAAACAGAATTGGGAATACAGGTACGAGGAAATTTAAAATTGAAAAGTTCAGGAATAAAATATGCGCTTGGAATTTCAAACGGACCTGCCTTGATTGAGAGTGGCACTAATGCCGGTCAGCTTGATTATGAAAACCTGGCGGATAATAATTCTAATAAAGCCATCTCGGCAAGAATTGGATTTTTACCATGGAATAATCGCACTTTCGAAATTGGACTGTCTTCGCGGTCGGCTAAGGTTGGTGAAAGTGGCTCGGCGTTAGAAGGGGTTGATAGCCGTTTACTGAGCGCAGACATTTCAGTTTCTAAAAATTTTAATTCTATAAAAGGAATGGTGGAATTAAAAATTCAATATACCTATATTTCTCTCGACAATGTATATTATAATGCCAATCCATTGCTTACATTGAACGTTCCGGCAAAGGATGTTAACCTGAAGGATTCTACCTACCGGTTTGATAATAAAAGCGAATTGTATTTTATTTCATTGGGTTTTCGTCCCACAACAGATAATAAATTCTTTAAAAACTTTGAGTATGTTTTCCGGTATGATGTGTTGAATTTGCCTGTTTTTGCCTTGTGGGGAAAAGACAAAACCCGCTTTACCGGTGGATTTTTGTATTGGCTTTCGGAAAATTCCTGTCTTAAGCTTTCTTATGAATATGAAACGGAAGAGAAATTTTTGGTGGTGCAGTGGGTGATGGGGTTTTAGTTTGTTTGCGGTAATTTCTTGTTTGGTTCTGTCTGTTCAGCTTAAATTTATAATTCCTATCTTTGCCCTCCCATGAACCTCAAGGAACTCTCTCATCAAATCCAAAAAAAGTGCTCTTTCCTTTGCGTTGGTCTGGACACAGCTATTGATAAAATTCCTGATTTTCTTAAAAAGGAAGAGGATGCTGTTTTACAGTTCAATAAAAAAATAATTGATGCCACTCATCACCATTGCGTGGCGTACAAAATAAATACAGCATTCTATGAAGCCGGTGGAAGCAAAGGATGGGATATCTTAAAGAAGACCTTTGATTATATTCCAAACACTATTTTTAAAATTGCCGATGCCAAAAGGGGCGACATTGGAAACACAGCAAAACAATATGCCAAAGCATTTTTTCAGTGGCTTGGAGCCGATGCAGTGACACTTTCGCCTTACATGGGAGAAGATTCCATTAAACCTTTTTTAGAATATCCGGGCAAATGGGCTATTTTATTGGGACTAACTTCGAATCCCGGAAGCAAAGATTTCCAACTATTAAAAATTGAAAATGAATATTTATTTGAGAAAGTAATAAAAATTTCCAGCCAATGGGGAACTGCTGAAAATACGATGTATGTAGTGGGTGCCACAAAACCGGAACACCTTGCATTAATCCGGAAAATTATTCCTGAACATTTTTTGTTAGTGCCCGGGGTAGGAGAGCAGGGCGGTGACTTGGAAAAAGTTATGTCAGCCGGAAAAAATTCTCATGGGGGATTATTGATAAATATTTCGAGAGGAATCATCTACGCTGGATCGGGAGCCGATTTTGCAGAAAAAGCCGGAGAAAAAGCGCAGGAGTATAGGATCCAAATGGAAAGGTTTTTATAGGGGTTGTTTGTGCTAAAATATTTATATATTTGCAACGATTTACCTTTACCTAACATCTATAACATAATGAAAGAGGACTTCATAAATTTCTTATGGAAAAATCAAAATTTTTCAAGAAATGATTTAAAAACGACTGAGGGCAAGGAACTAACTATTCTTAATGCCGGAATTAAAAATTCCAATTCAGGTCCCGATTATTCTCACGCCAGAATAATTACAGACGGACTGCAATGGTCTGGGCAGGTGGAACTCCATGTGCGGTCTTCTGAATGGAAAAAGCATGGACATCATCTGGATAGAGCGTATGATAATGTAATTTTACATGTGGTTTATGAAAAAGATGAAAATACATTCCGTACGGATGGCACACACATTCCAACCCTTGAATTAAAAAACCGTCTCGAAAAACCACTCATGGAGAGGTATCATAATTTTTTAAAAAATTCACTTCCGGTGGAAGGAATGCCCTGCACGAACCTGCTGGCAGGTGTCACTGCCGTTTCTAAAATAGCCATGCTCGATAAAGCATTGGTAGAACGCCTGGAAGAAAAAGCGGATTGGGTTTATCAGACATGGCTAAAAAACCAACGGGACTGGGAAGAAACTGCCTGGAAAGTAATAGGAAAGAGCATGGGCTTTTCGGTTAATTCAGATCCTTTCCTGAATCTGGCGGATTCCATCCCACTAAAAATATTAAAAAAGCACAGCGCAAACCCGTGGCAGATTGAATCGTTGATACTGGGACAAGCCGGATGGTTGCAAAATACTTTTAAAACATCCTACCTGAATGAACTTAGAAAAGAATATTTATTTTTAAGATATAAATATAATCTTAAACCCATCTCTCCTCATACCTGGAAATTTTTGCGGATGAGACCTTCAAATTTTCCGGTCGTAAGAGCCGTGCAGTTAGCAACATTGATCGGCAGACACGAGCATGTTTTTTCGGATCTGCTCGAGAGTGACACTATTTGCAAGATACGTGATTTCTGGAAAATAGAACCGGCTCTGTTCTGGAGAGAACCTGGAAATGTTTCACAAGTGTATAAAATAAAAGCAAAAAGTGACACGGATGAAAACAACCTGCATTTATCAGGATTATCAGTAACAGGATTCAGCGAAGAATCTATTGCCAATCTCACTATTAACGCCATCATCCCCTTGTTGGTATGTTTTTCAAAAGTGACACAAGAGCAACGCTACATGGAGCGGGTTATCGGGGTGCTTGAAAATTTACCACCCGAAAACAATGTGCTCACCCGTAAATGGAAAGACAGTGCCACTCCCATAACCAATGCACATCAGGCGCAGGCGGTTATCGGGCTTGTAAAGAAGTATTGTCATTATGGAAAATGTCTGGAGTGTACTATAGGGAATGAAATTGTCAGCGGGAAGAGTGATTCCCAAAAAACACCAACCCCATCTCAAACAAATCCAATGAGAGTGACACTGCAGGATTCTTTGTAATCTCTTCCCACGCCTTTTCCATTCCCTTAGACCAATGAATATCATGAATTACAAACACAGAATTCTCGTCGATTTTCGGTAAGCACAAATTAAAAAAGGAGAGTGTGGATTCGCAAGTGTGAGCGGCATCTATAAATAAAAGATTCAATGTAGAAATTTTTGAAAGTTCTTCGGGAAGATTTTGAAAAATATCCCCATCTCTGAATGACACAGTATTAGCGTGGAAAGGAGATTTCAAACTCTGGCTTAGGTCTGTAGCGTGGTTATGTGGGAGTGGACTTAAACCTAATACTGATTTAGCGACATCCACCAGCTCCTTATGCCCATCAAAAGTCACCAATTTACCTTTTTTACATCCTGCATAAAGATATAAAGTGCTAATACCGGTTCCAGTACCCAATTCAAATGTAACATCCGGTTGCAAATAATTTCTCAGCCGAAATAAAATTTTACCTCCATTCCGGCTTATAGAAGTGGCACGGGCAATTTTACCAACTGTTGTTTTTTGATTAGGATTAATTGTTAGGGAACCGGCGCCATGAGTAGAAGGCAATAGTTCTGCTTTTGAATTTTCTAATTGAGTGCATAATTTTTCAATTTTCATAAAATCATAAAAATCCTTTTCCTGCGAGATGATTTCCCGATAAAGGAACCGGAGAAAGGGATTTTTTGATTTCCGCAGATTAATGCTTAGAAGATGAAAGCGAAGAAAGGGAATGATTTTGCGAAAGAAACTCATAATGGAATTACAAACTTGTGGAATTTATTTAATATCTGCAAACAAAAAAAAAGTGCGGGGAATACGTGGTTGTAATACGGTCGGAATACAGTTGTAATACGGTTGTAAAACAGTTGCAAAACAGTTGCAATACGGTATTAGCAAGGCGGTACTATTCCGGTTTCTCTTATTTCTTTACAAGCCCTTATATGTAAATGAATAATTTCATGTAGTTTTGTAAACACAAACTCCTTTTACAATTAAGCATTTAACCATATAACCATATAACCATTTAACCATATAACCATCATCTTATTTTGTGCACATAAATCGCTTTATCACTTTTTTTTTAATTTTAATATTTCCATATAATATTTCATCTGTCCTCGCAGACATAAATGATACATTAGTACGTGAAGATACCACTCGCATTTATTTATGGAATGAGCACGCAAGAAAAAATTTAGGTGACAATCCTGCACTATCTATTAAATATGCCCACAAGGCATTGTCGTACGCACAAAAATTAAATTATGAAAAAGGAATCAATATTGCCTATCAGCGCTTGGGAGTAGCCAATTATTATCTGGCAAACTTCAACGAAACCGTAAAATATTTTTTACTATCGTTGAAATTAAGTGAAGAGAAAGGTAGTAAATCAGAAATTGCAAATTGTTTAAACTGGCTCGGAAATGCGTATGGTGAACTGGGTAATAACCTTAAAGCGGAAGAATATTATTTACGAGCATTGAAAATTTATGATGGCTTAGAAAGCAAAGAGGGGCTATCAGAGTGCCTTGGCAATCTTGGCATAATCATGCGCGCACAAGGTCAATACCAAAAGTCATTGGATTTTCATCTGCAGGAATTAAAAATAGAAGAGGCATCGCATGATAAGAAAAATGTTGCAATAACATTAAATAATATTGGGACTGTTTATTATTTGCAGGATAGTATTCCTAAAGCGCAATCCTACTATACGTTAGCGTTAAAAACATTTGAGGAGATTTCATATAAAGAGGGTATTGCGATAACATTGACAAATTTGGGTGACATCCAGCGTCACCTTGCCCTTTATGATAAAGCTATAGATAATTTTACCAAAGGATTACAAATAAGTAGGGAAGTAGGTCTTAAGACACAAATACAAACATGTTATCTTGGTTTTTCTGAGGTGTATGCGGCGGAAAATAAATATGAGATGGCATACAAATACCATCAACTCTATTCCCAACTAAAGGACTCCATTTTTAATGAGGAAAGCAGTAAACAGGTACACGAAATGACCACAAAATACGAAACCGAAAAAAAAGAGCAACAAATCAAACTGCTGAATAAAGACAAAGAAATTCAAACCAAAGATTTGCAACGTCAAAAAACAATTCGCAATGCGGTGACCGGCGGCTTACTGCTCGTTTTATTTTTCTCTTTTATTCTTGTCAATCGTTTTCTGTTAATTAAAAAACAAAAGAAAGTCATAGAAAAAGAGAGAGAAAAATCGGAAAAACTTCTTCTCAACATTCTTCCTAAAGAAACCGCCAATGAATTAAAACTCAACAACTCCGTTAAACCAAAATTCTATGAACAAGTAACCGTAATGTTCACCGACTTCAAAGGATTCACCACCATTGCCGAAAAAATGAGTGCCGAAGAATTAGTCAGTGAGTTGGATTTCATTTTTAAAAAGTTTGACGAAATCATTTCAAAATATCCTATTGAGAAAATCAAAACAATTGGCGATAGTTATATGTGCGCCGGCGGGGTTCCCGTTGGCAATTCAACCAACCCGATGGATGTTGTGATGGCGGGGTTGGAAATTCAGGAGTGGATGGGGGGGAGAGCGGGAGAAGGGGAGAAAGGGGGAAAGGGGGAAAGTGAGAAGGGAGGAAGGGGAGCAAAGATGAATTTGAAAGAAGAAGAACCGGAAAATAAACAAAGAGGAGAATGTGAGAGTGAGAGCCGTCTACCTTTCTCCCCGTCTCCCTTTCCCCTTTTCCAAGTCCGCATCGGCATCCACACCGGTCCCGTCATAGCCGGAGTAGTGGGAGATAAGAAATTCGCTTATGATATATGGGGAGATGTGGTAAATACAGCGAGCCGGATGGAAAGCAGTGGGGAGGTGGGGAAGGTGAATATTTCGGGGGAAACGTATAAGTTGTTGGTAGGGGCGAAAGATATTTCGCCCCTAAGATACACCTATCGTGGAAAAATTCCCGCAAAGAATAAAGGTGTAATAGAAATGTATTTTGTAGAGCGAAAAAATTAACAACAAAGAAATTTTTCCTTTATTTTCATCCAATATTTCCCATCCTAATATCCCGAGCGATTTTTGGAATAGTAGGAGTTGTAACATGTATGAAATTAACCAATATACCTACTCCGATGGGGTTAGGAAGTGGTCTATCTTCTATAAATTCATAAATGAGTGGTGGATTATAGGAGTTAGCACTACTATCCAGTTCTTCCACTCTTCCCGAAGTTCGGTCTGCGTCTAAAAAAGCTATTTTTCCTTTTTTAACAATTGTTGGGTTCATAAATCTTAAAGTTTAAGTATTTAATTAATAATGACTAAATTCGCCTCAAAAATACTATTTATTTTGAGATTTCCAATAAAAAATAATTTTTATTTCGAAAGGCCGAAATTAATTGCTTTTCTTGTTTTCGCTTTTCTGGTGATTAATGTCTTACTTTATGCCCAGAATAATAGTATTGATTCTTTAAAAAATTTATTACATCATCCTTTACCTGAAACTCAAAGAGTTACTATATTAAATTCTTTGTTTAAAAAATACCTATTTATAGATCCTTCCATAGCATTGCAATATGCAACTGAATCTTTTGATTTATCGCAAAAAATTAATTTTACACAAGGAACCGCATTGGCGGTAGTTAATATAGGAGTGGCTTATTATTATCAAGGGAATTATGACAAGGCAACAGATTATTTTTTCAGAGGATTAAGAATAAATGAAACTCTAAAAGACAGCAATAAAATTGCCAGCAATTTGAACTGGTTAGGGAATGTATATAGCGTTCAGAATAACTTTCAAAAAGCTGAACCTTATTACTTGGAAGCAATATCACTTTATGAAAAATTGGAAAATAAGACGGACATTTCAACTTGCCTCAGTAATTTGGGAATTTTATACAGGTTGCAAAAAGATTACCCGAAGGCCTTAGTATATTATCAACAAAGTTTAAATATCCGTGAAGAGCAAGGAGATAAAAAAGCTATAGCCATTATTCTTAACAATATAGGAACAGTTTGTAAAGAGCAAAAAAATTATCCACAATCCTTGTCTTATTATTTATCCGCTTTAAAAATGTTTGAAGTAATATCTTATCGGGAAGGAATTGCTACTGCATTGTTAAATGTCGGGATGATATTTGTTGAACAAAAAAATTATCCAAACGCTTTGAATTATCTGAATAAAAGCTTAAAGCTTTTTCAAGAAACAATAATCAAAGATGGGGAAAGAGATGTTTATCAGGCAATAGCTGAATTGTATGTGGGAATAGGTAATTATAAAAAAGCTTATGAAAATTATTTTCGTTATTCTGCAATTAAAGATACACTCTTCAATGAAGAATCCAGCAAACAAATCCACGAAATGTCCACTAAATACGAAACCGAAAAAAAAGAGCAACAAATCAAACTGCTGAATAAAGACAAAGAAATTCAAACCAAAGATTTGCAGAGACAAAAAACAATTCGCAATGCGGTGACCGGTGGCTTACTGCTTGTTTTATTTTTCTCTTTTGTTCTTATCAATCGTTTTCTGTTAATTAAGAAGCAAAAGAAAGTCATAGAAACAGAGAGAGAAACATCAGAAAAGCTCCTCTTAAATATTTTACCCAAAGAAACAGCCGATGAATTAAAACTTAACAACTCCGTTAAACCAAAATTCTACGAGCAAGTCACCGTCATGTTCACCGATTTCAAAGGATTCACCACTATAGCTGAAAAAATGAGTGCGGAAGAATTAGTCAGTGAGTTGGATTTCATTTTTAAAAAGTTTGATGAGATCATTTCTAAATATCCTATAGAAAAAATAAAAACAATAGGAGATAGTTATATGTGCGCCGGTGGCGTTCCCGTTGGCAATTCAACCAACCCGATGGACGTTGTGATGGCAGGATTGGAGATTCAGGAGTGGATGGGGGGGAGAGCGGGAGAAGGGGAGAAAGGGGGAAAGGGGGAAAGTGAGAAGGGAGGAAGGGGAGAAAAGATGAATTTGAAAGAAGAAGAACCGGAAAATAAACAAAGAGGAGAATGTGAGAGTGAGAGCCGTCTCCCTTTCTCCCCGTCTCCCTTTCCTCTTTTCCAAGTCCGCATCGGCATCCACACCGGTCCCGTCATAGCCGGAGTAGTGGGCGATAAAAAATTCGCGTATGATATTTGGGGAGATGCGGTAAATACAGCGAGCAGGATGGAGAGCAGTGGGGAGGCAGGGAAGGTGAATATTTCGGGTGAGACGTATAAATTTTTGGTAGGGGCGAAAAATATTTCACCTTTACAATTCACCTATCGTGGAAAAATTCCTGCAAAAAATAAAGGGGAGATAGAAATGTATTTTGTAGAAAAGAGTGTATAAAACCAATTTATTAGAGCGCCCACAACATCCCAACATCCAACATCCCAACATCCCACTTTTTCACTTTCTCCCCTCCACGTCCACCATACTAATAGCATCCTCCACCCGATACTTTCCAATCCGCGTTCTACGCAACTCCGCAAGATAAGCCCCCGAACCAAGCGCTTTTCCAAAATCCCGCGCCAAACTCCGGATATAGGTTCCTTTTGAACACACAACGCGAAACTTGATTTCAGGCATCAATATTTCAATCACTTCAAATTCATGAATAAAAACTTTGCGCGGGGCAAGATTTAAAGCTATTCCTTTTCGTGCTTTCTTATAAGCAGGAGCGCCACCGGTTTTTATAGCAGAGTAATCCGGAGGTATTTGTTCAATTTCTCCCGTAAATTTTTTAACAGTGTCACTAATCATATCATTGGAAATATGTGCGATTGGAAAATTTTCAGAAAACGCTGTCTCACGGTCTAATGAAGGGGTTGTTTTACCAAGGACGAAACTGCCGGTGTATTCTTTTTCCAATCCCATAAAATCATTTATTTTTTTAGTCATTTTTCCACAACAAACTATCAGTAACCCTGTCGCTAAGGGGTCTAGTGTCCCGGCATGCCCTACTTTCGGAAAACCTGTGGCATATCTGATTTTATTGACAACATCGAAGGAAGTCCACCCGATGGGTTTGTCAACAAGCAACATTGTGCCGGAATCGGGAAGCGCGGGGTTGTATAAAGGAAGGGTCATGGAAAAAAGCAAGAGGTCAAACTTACAGGAAAATTTCTTTTTTCCAATATTCTCCATACATTTGGTAAAAACAAAACCTCCCTCACCCCACCATGCAATCCTCCCGCCCCAAGCTCTTCCTCCTCGACGGTATGGCGCTTGTTTACCGCGCCCATTTCGCCTTTTCGAAAAACCCCCGCATCACTTCCTACGGCTTGAACACAGGCGCCATTTTCGGATTTACCAATTCTCTCCTCGACGTCATCCACAATCAAAAACCTACCCATATCGCAGTGGCAATTGATACCCCCGCCCCTACATTCCGCCATCTGGAATATAAGGAATACAAAGCCCAACGGCAGGAAACCCCCGAAGATATCATTTCAGCAATTCCTTTCATTCATAAAATAACAGAAGCATTTAATGTGACACTGCTCGCCATAGACGGAGTAGAAGCAGACGATGTCCTCGGAACACTTGCTAAAAAAGCAAAATCGGAAGGGTTTATTACGTACATCATGACCATGGATAAGGATTATGGACAATTAATTGAAGAGGATATTTTTTTATTCAAACCATCCTATCTGGGAACGGGTGTGGACGTATGGGATACTAAAAAAGTGTTGGAAAAATGGGGAATACAAAAGGTAACACAAGTGACCGACATGCTGGGCATGATAGGTGATGCATCTGATAATATTCCCGGCATTCCCGGCATTGGAGAAAAAACAGCCAAAGAGTTAATAAACCGGTTTCCTTCCCTCGAAGAACTAATTGCAAACGTGGACAAATTGGAAGGAAAGAAAAATCTGAAAAGCAATATCATGCAATTTGCAGAGCAGGGTTTATTGTCAAAACGGCTTGCTACCATTAAAACCGATGTGGAAATTAAAGTGACACTCGAAAATTTACAGTTAAGAAACATTTCCGAACAGAAAGTAAAAGACCTTTTCAATCAACTGGAATTTCGCACCTTAAGCAAACGACTTTTTGAAACACAATCCTCGGGCGATTTATTTAGTGGCGCTCAAAAAACAGAAACAGCTAAGCAGGCAAAACCCGTACAAACACTTTTTTTCCAGCAATCAGATAGTGACACAAACACATTATTCTCATCAGTCAGCGACGGTGAAAAAATGGCACAAGATGATTCCGCATGGCAAAATACCGATCCTTCCCCGCTCCTAACCACCATCCACAACACTCCCCACAATTACACCTGCTGTGACACCAAAGAGAAACGAAATAAGCTGATGGAGTTATTGTCAAAGCAAAAAGAATTTTGTCTGGATTCCGAAACCACTTCCTTAGACCCGAAATCAGCCGGATTAATCGGGTTGTCGTTTTGCTGGAAAAAAGGAGAAGCATGGTATCTTCCATTTTCTAAAGATAACAGTGACACAAAAGAGATATTGAACGAATTAAAACCTGTATTAGAAAATGAACATATCGGAAAAATCGGACAAAACATAAAATTCGATTACCGGATTCTTCTGAATCATGGGATTGAGTTAAAAGGAGAATTTTTTGATACCATGCTTGCGCATTATTTGCTGGAACCAGACCAACGGCACAACATGAATTCGTTGTCGGCAAAATATCTTAACTATGCCCCCGTTTCCATTGAAGAACTCATTGGGAAAAAAGGAAAATCGCAGGGAAAAATGGAAGACGTTCCCCTGGAAAAAGTGGCAGAGTATTCAGCCGAAGATGCCGATGTCACTTTTCAGTTAAAAGAAATTTTTAAGCCCTTGCTGAAGGAATCCGACTTGGAAAAATTATTTAAAGAAGTGGAAATCCCACTTATAAAAGTGTTGGCAGACATGGAGGAAGAAGGCGCCGCCGTTGATATTCCCGCATTAAAAGAATATTCCCAATGGCTGGAAAATGAAAGTGAAAAGACAGAAAAAGAAATTTACAAACACGCAGGGGTTAAGTTTAATATTGCTTCCCCAAAACAATTGGGCCACGTTTTGTTTGAAGTCATGAAGCTCGAATCAAATCTTAAAAAAACAAAAACAGGGCAATATGCCACCGGAGAAGAAATACTCACGCGGCTTTCTTATAAACACGAAGTCGTGCAAAAAATTCTGGACTACCGTCAATATCAGAAGTTAAAATCAACTTACGTTGACACGCTTCCGCTTATGGTAAATAAAAACGATAAAAGAATTCATACTACATACAATCAGGCAGTGGCATCAACCGGAAGATTAAGTTCAAATAATCCGAACCTTCAGAATATTCCCATTCGCACCGAAAAAGGAAAGGAAGTGAGAAAAACATTTATTCCCCGAAAGGAAAAATGGGTGTTGATGTCAGCAGATTATTCACAAATTGAATTGCGGATAATGGCATCGGTGAGCGAAGATAAAAACATGATTGAAGCATTTTGTGAAGGGCAGGATATTCATACTGCCACGGCATCCAAAGTTTTCAATGTAGCTCCCGAGCAAGTGGATGGAGAAATGAGGCGCAGGGCTAAGATGGTGAACTTCGGAATCATTTATGGTATTTCTGCCTTTGGACTTTCTCAGCGACTTGGCATCCCGAAAACAGAAGCAGGAATGATCATTGAATCGTATTTTGCGCAATATCCGGGTATTAAGAAATACATGGATGCCGTCATTGAAAAAGCGCGCACATTCGGGTACGTGGAAACCATGCTGGGAAGGAGAAGGTATTTGAGGGATATTAATTCGCGCAATCAAACGCAACGGGGTTTTGCCGAACGCAATGCCATCAACGCTCCCATACAGGGAACTGCCGCCGATATGATTAAGCTGGCAATGATCCAGATTCACACTCAGATTCAGCATTACGGAAAAAATAACAGTGACACTAAATTACAATCACGGCTGATTCTGCAAGTACACGATGAATTGGTTTTTGATGTGCCGGAAGATGAAATTAATATTTTGCGTCCCTTAGTTGAAAACGGTATGAAGAACGCACTTGTATTGAAAGTGCCACTTGAGGTGGAAATTAGCTGGGGGAAAAATTGGTTGGAGGCGCATTAGGCGCTAATAACCCACCTTATCCCCCTTCTTTTTCCATAGATCAAATGCCCTCATCGCCTCTTTCCGCATAAATTGCTTCATCTTAAATTTTCGCTTTTGGATGGAACGGTTAATTTCTTCATAGATAAACTGGTCATCAAAACCAATGTTAGCGGCATCTTCACGGGTGTTAGCAAAATATACCCTGTCTGGTCTCGCCCAATAAATGGCTCCCAGACACATGGGACAGGGTTCACAGCTCGTATAAATCTCGCAACCCGTTAGTTGAAAGGATTTTAATTTTTTACAGGCATTACGAATGGCTACTACCTCTGCGTGTGCCGACGGGTCATTGGTGGACGTCACTTTATTAAATCCCTCAGCAATTATTTTTCCATTTTTCACAACCACAGCCCCAAAGGGTCCCCCCTTCCCCTCCACCATTTTTGTGATGGAAAGCCGAATGGCATGGGACATGAACTTTTTATGGAGAGCCATATAGGACACAATTAGGAATTACAAACTAACAATCCCCACTATACCAAAGATAAACAGATTTTCGAAAAAATAAATAACATATAACAAAAAATAATTAATGTCAAAGGAAGTGAGTACTTGGTTATTATTCATTTTTTGTTTAGTGTTATATGTTTTTTTCTAAAACCTGAGTTGGTTTGGTACACCAACGCCCAATCATTTCTTCACCTCATTCCCACCCTTAAATACAGTAACCTTCAACAAATTCCCATCCGGACTATACGACCTGTTCTCCCCATCTAATTTACCATCCTTATAGGAACGTTCATTAACAACTTTTCCATTCGCATCAAAATATTTCCAGGTGCCACTGAACTTGTCTTCTTTAAAAAAACCAACCTGTTGTAATTTTCCATCTTTCGTGTATTCTTTCCACTCTCCATCCCGCATACCTTTTATGTATGTTCCTTCCGTGGCAACTGTCGTTGAATTTGCGTGATAATACTGCCACCAACCGGTCTTGCGCCCTTTGCGGTCGGTTTTATTTATTTTGGATGATGAACTATTTTCCTGTGCCATTAAAAGGACTGGAAAAAGTATAATGCATACTAAGAATAATTTTGATTTCATAAAATATTTTTCTTTCGTACAAAATTACAAAATATTTCTGACTTTTGGTACATGAAACCATTTCTCCTTTTCTCCTTTCTCACCCTCTTCCTTTTCTCCTGCTCCAGGTCTCTCTATACCGAAACCGGTGTGGCTTCCTGGTACGGCGATGATTTTCATGGTAAAAAAACTGCCAACGGGGAAATCTTTTCCAAACGCAAACTTACCGCCGCTCATAAAACACTAAACTTTAACTGCATGGTAAAGGTTACGAATCTTGATAATGGCAAAAGTGTAGTTGTAAGAATCAACGACAGAGGTCCTTTTGTTAAGGGTCGCATTATTGACCTGTCAAAAAAAGCCGCAAAAAAAATCGGACTGATTAAATCGGGAACAGCCAAAGTGAAAATTGTGGCAGTAGAGAATTATAAGAAAGGAAAATAGGTATTTTGTTTTTTGAAAACTAATTTATAGCCCCTCTCCATTTTTTTGGAGAGGGGTTGGGGTGAGGTCTTTTAGTATTACTCACCCCCAGCCCAACGCCCCACCCCCACACATCCCCACCAAAAACCCAAGCGTTACCTCCTTCAAAGTGTGACACTGCAAAGCAAGCCGCGCGGAAACTATTAAACCGGCAAGTAACACTGCCACACAAAAAATCCACAATGGTAATAAATGCGGCAGATAAAATCGGAAGAAAAATAAAAACCCCATAAGACCTCCCGCCCCCACAGAATGCAAACTGATTTTACTGAAAAACGAAAGGATAAACGTTACAATCACCGCCGCGGTGATTCCTGCAAGAATGCGGATAAAAATATCGCCGAACGAAAACTGCCTGGAAAACATGTATAAGTTCAGTATATAAAAAAGGGTGGTATAAAATAAAGGGACAATGCGTTGAGATTTATCGCCTAATTCGAGTTTTGAAAAACGGATGGTTTTGAAAAGCAGAATGACACAAATCAAAGGCAGAAGGAAGGTGACCAAAAACATCAGCAGCAAAATCATATACACAGCATCTCTTTGAATGAAACCGGTAATCCCACCGGAAGTAGAAATTCCCGGAATAACACCCGATAAAATGGCATATAGATAAGTCGGCATCAGCAAAGGATGAAAAACGACCGACAAAGTTTTTGCAATACGTGTATTGATATAGTTATTTATTGTACGTTCTCCATCTAACCATCTAACCATTTAACCATTTAACCATCTAACCATTTAACCATCTAACCATCTAACCATTTAACCATCCAACATCCAATCACCCCCTCACATCTCCTTCCTCAATCTCGCCACCGGAATATTCAATTTTTCCCTGTATTTGGCAATAGTCCTGCGCGCTATATTATATCCCTTCTGGTTAAGCAACTTTGCCAGCTCATCATCAGGCAACGGCTTGTGTTTATCTTCTTCTGAAATCAGTTGCCCTAAAATGCTTTTAACTTCCCGGCTACTTGCGTCTTCGCCTTCATCGGTACTGATGCCTTCCGAAAAGAAATATTTCAGTGGAATGATTCCAAAATCTGTTTGAACAAACTTACTGTTTACTACCCGTGAAACGGTAGATATATCCATTTGAATAATATCAGCAATATTTTTTAATATCATGGGACGTAGCTTGGTTTCATCACCCTCTTGAAAATAGGATCGTTGATAATTTACAATTGCCTGCATGGTTTTCATTAAGGTCTGTTGGCGTTGATTGATGGCATCAATAAACCATTTGGCGGCATCTAATTTTTGCTTTACAAAAAAAACCGCTTCCTTCATCTTTTTGTCTTTTTTGTCACTTTTGCTATAGGTATCCATCAAATCGGAATAAGCATTTGAAATTCGCAGTTGCGGAGCATTTTTGGAATTCAAATGTATTTCAAGCTGTCCATCGTTATTAATTAGAATAAAATCAGGAATGATGGTTTGCAGACGGTTGCCTGAGCCGGAATCACCGGGTTTTGGATTCAAATGAGTGATTTGGGTGAGCGCTTCCTTTAGCAATTCATCGCTTATCGTAAGATTTTTTTGAATTTTTTCGTAGTGTTTTTTTGTAAATTCATCAAAATAATTCTCAACGATTTTAGTGGCAATAATGATGGTTTCTTCTTCTACTTTTCGTCTCAATTGCAATAGCAAACATTCACGTAAATCCCTCGCCGCAATCCCTGCCGGCTCAAATCCCTGAATTTTGGCAAGGACTTTTTCAAAATCCTCTACAGTGGCATTGATGTTTTGAGAAAAAGCGAGGTCATCAGCCATAGAGGAAAGAGGCCTGCGAATATATCCGTCTTCTTCTATGCTTCCCAGCAATTGTTCAGCAATTTTATCTTCCTTTTCATTTAATCTCAAAAATCCAAGCTGGTTAGTCAAACTATCCTGAAAGGTTTGTTGTAACGGAATCGGCATGGTTTCTCTATCCTCATCTTCCGAATAGTTTCCATCTCCCTGCATCTTGTATCCACTTATGTCATCGTCCCTCAAATAATCTCCAAGATCAATCTCATCGTCGTCATTTGATTTTACATCGCTTTCATCATTTCCATTATCATCAAATGAATCTTCGGCTGAATTTTCTTCTTCGGACGTTTCAGTAGGTGAATCAAGAGTTGCCTCTAGTAAAGGGTTTTCTTCCAGTTCCTGCTCAATACGCGTTTCAAGTGACATAGTAGGAATCTGTAGCAACTTTATAAACTGAATTTGCTGAGGAGTAAGTTTCTGAAGAAGTGATTGTTTTAAGCCGAGTTTTTGCATAGAACAAAGGTAAGAAATAATTTTTATATCTTTCGCTCTTATTTTTTAACCATTTAACCATATAACCATATAGCTTTTCTCCACCCCCCATGCCCCACTCCAAAATCAAATCCCTTCTCTCTACCTCTCCCGTTTCTCAGGAAGTCACTTCCAAGGGCTGGGTTCGCAGTAACCGTACCGGTAAAAATGTAAGTTTTATCGCCTTAAATGATGGCTCTTGTCTTGCCAACCTGCAAATTGTTGCGGATGCACAAAAATTTCCCAAAGAATTATTAATGTCGGCTCAAACAGGTGCCTGCATCAGTGTCACTGGAAAGTTAGTGGCATCCACGGGCTCCGGACAACCGGTGGAAATTCAGGCAGACAGCATTGAGATTCTTGGCGCTTCGGATCCCGCCGTTTATCCCCTTCAGAAAAAAGGACATTCCCTTGAGTTTCTGCGTGAAATTGCACATTTGCGCTTCCGTACCAATACGTTCGGCGCCGTTTTTCGCATACGCCATTCCCTGGCGTATGCCATTCATGAATTTTTTCATAAACGCGGATTTTATTATTTGCACACTCCTATTATTACCGGCTCTGATTGTGAAGGAGCAGGCGCTATGTTTCGTGTCACCGCAATGGATTTGAAAAATCCTCTTAAAACCCCCAACGGGGATATTGATTTCGCAAAAGATTTTTTCGGGAAAGAAACGTATCTGACCGTTTCGGGTCAGTTGGAAGGTGAACTCGGTGCACTTGCGCTTTCTGAAATTTACACCTTTGGTCCTACTTTTCGGGCGGAAAATTCCAATACCACCCGCCACCTTTCTGAATTCTGGATGATTGAACCGGAAATGGCATTCTATGACCTGAAAGATAATATGAGATTGGCGGAAGATTTTTTGAAATATCTTATACAGTTTGTGCTGGATAATAATAAAGAAGACCTGGAATTTTTGAATAAAATGTATGATTCAACCCTGATTGAAAAACTGAGGTTCGTGACACAAAATAATTTCAGGCATCTTACCTATACGGAAGGCATGGATATTATTCAGAAATCCGGAAAAAAATTTGAATTACAAATTCAGTGGGGCTCCGACCTGCAATCAGAACACGAACGCTTTTTGGTAGAAGAACATTTTAAAACACCGGTTATTCTTACCGACTATCCTAAAGATATCAAAGCATTTTACATGAAACAAAACGAAGATGGAAAAACAGTTCGCGCCATGGATATTCTTTTTCCCGGTATCGGTGAAATCATTGGTGGTTCACAGCGGGAGGAGAATTACGAGAAATTAGTAAACCGGATCCGTGAAATGAAAATAGACGAAAAAAATTTAGGATGGTATCTCGATACACGGCGGTTTGGAACCTGTGTTCATTCCGGCTTCGGACTTGGCTTTGAACGGTTAGTTTTGTTTGCTACCGGTATGAGTAATATCAGAGATGTTATTCCATTCCCACGAGCGCCGAAAGAGGCAGCGTTTTGAAAAAATTGATAATGAATACCCTTCAGAAACTGCTTTACGAATCATTCCATCATTCCATTATTCCATCATTCCATCATCCCATCACCTCACTTTATTTTAATACCTGAATTATTTTAGTACATTTGCACCCATGAATCTGAAAAGCATCTGTTATATTCCCGGAGTAAATGGACTTTTTAAAGTCATCTCCCAGGCAAAAGGCGGTTTTGTTGCTGAATCATTAGTGGATAAAAAAAGGAATTTTTATTCCATCAGCCACCGTGTAGTTTTATTGGAAGAAGTCAGCATTTTCACCAAAGAAAATGAAAAACTGCTTTCAGAAGTATTGACTCAAATTAAAGAAAAAGGAATCGAGCCGGTTGATCCTAAATCTGATTCTACATCGTTGAAAAACTTTTTTAAAACGGTTGTTCCTGATTATGATGAGGAGAGAGTACATGATTCTGACATTAAAAAAGTTATCAATTGGTTCAATATGCTGAAAAATGAACCGGAATACTGGGTGAAAAAAGAAACGGTTTCTACCGAAGAAGGTAAACCGGTAGAAATTCAAAAACCCGAAGAAAAAGTTCACACGTCCTTTGTTAAAGAAACTGCAAAAGTAGGCACCCACGATCCTCAGGTAAAAAGAGTATTTATGTCACCAAAAAGAGGAGGGTAATCTAACCATCCAACCATCCAACCATCTAACCACCCAACTACTTCCCCCTACCTCATCTGAATACTATAATACGCCTTAAACGACTTATTGCTTGCGTGTTTTTTGAATCGTTGGTCTATCAATTTGTCATGCGAAGAAGAACATGACATTACAAAAACTGTTACCAAAGTTATTAGCCAGGCAATCAGGTAAAAATTTCCCAATCGGTCTGCCAATTGCTTTCTAACAGCTTTTTCTATTCTGGTAATTGTATATAGTGTTTTCATGGTTTTCTTGGTTTAATTATGATATAAAATTAGGCGATAGCGGTAGAATAAGTTTTTCAAAAAGTCACATTTCTTACACGTTCAACATTTCGATTTCTTTCCATTATCTTTGGAAAAATTTTATTACGGTAACTAATTATTTAATTTCGGGTATTCAAATCCAATTACTAATTTCAAATTACTAACATCCAACATCCAATTACCAAGGATCAATGTCTAATTTCCAATGACCAATGACTAATTTCTAACCCATGTCCATAAACACCGTCCTCATTCTCCTTACGTGTGTCATCAGTTTTTTGTGTCTTCAGAATTATGGATTGATGCAAAAACTGATTTTCGACCCGGTGCAAATTCGTACCCGGAAAGAATATTTCCGGTTTATAACTTCCGGTTTTTTACACGGCGATCTGAATCATCTTATTTTTAATATGATTACCCTCTATTTTTTTGGGGAGAGAACCGTAATATTTTTTGAATATTTATGCAAGGACAACGTCTTTCTGGGAGCTGTTTTTTACATGGCTTTCTATTTACTTGCCATAGTGGTTTCATCAATCCCAACATATCTTAAATATAAAAACGTATCGGGATATTCGTCATTGGGCGCTTCCGGTGCTGTCTCTGCAGTTATTTTTATGAATATTCTTTACGACCCTATGAGTAAAATCTGGATTTTTTTCTTCTTTCCGGTACCGGCTATAGTATTTGGAGTACTCTATATGATATATACCATTTATTCAGCAAAAAATAAAACCGATAATATAAACCATGATGCCCATTTGTATGGCGCCTTATTCGGAATTGTATTTACGCTAATTTTTTTCCCGGAATTTTGTTATAACTTTTTAACCATTATTTGTCCCTGGTGTTTTTAACATGATATCTACACCCAAAATACTCATTGTTGACGACGAACCCGATATTCTTGAGTTTGTTTCTTACAATCTTAAGAAAGAAGGATACAATATTTTTACTGCTTCAGATGGAAAAAAAGCGCTCGAAGTGGCACACACCATTCATCCTGCGCTAATCATACTCGATATCATGATGAGTGGAATGGATGGAGTGGAAGTTTGCCGTAAATTGAGAGAAGAAAAAGAGTTTGATGATACCTTTATCATTTTTCTTACAGCTCGTAATGAGGAATACTCCGAACTTGCGGGATTTAATGTTGGTGCCGATGATTATATTACAAAACCGGTACGACCAAGAGTACTTTCAGCAAGAATTAATGCCCTGTTGAAACGTAAAAGAAAAGAAGGCGGCTTGGCTCAAACTATTTCACTCGGAGATTTAAAAATATTTCCCGAAGAAAGAAAGGTTACTAAAAAAAGTACGGAAGTGGAACTAACCAAAAAAGAATTTGATTTACTCATGTTGCTGGCGACAAAACCAGGGAAGGTTTTTGTCCGTGAAGAAATTTATTCCAGGATTTGGGGAAATGAAATTGTAGTTGGTGACCGCACCCTCGATGTACATGTTAGAAACCTTCGTGAAAAAATCGGAGAAAAAAATATAAAAACCAGCAAAGGCACCGGATACAGTTTTGATTTCTGATAGTGCCGCAAATGGCACATATGGTATGACGGAATCCTAACCCTTTCTCCATTTTGGAGAGGGGCTGGGGTGAGGTCTTTCATAATAAATTTATTACCCCTCTCTATGTACAACAAAAATCCAACCCCTTCCGAAATCGTCATCCTTGGTTCGGTTATTACTGCCGCTTTTTTGTTTCTTGTTTTGTTTATACTTCATCATTTTTTCCATGAAAATTATTATCTCATATACATTATTGCTACTCCGTTTTTAATTTTCATCGCAACCTATATTATTTTTTCAACAGCGCTGAATCGTTTTATCTATAGGAAAATAAAATTAATCTATAAAACAATTCATCAACGGAAGAGTCAGAAAAGCAATACACCTGAAAAAGATGCTATGAATAAAGATATTATCTCCGAAATGGAAGAAGAAGTGCTCCGTTGGACTTCCAGCCAGGAGCAGGAATTTGTACAATTGAAAAAACTTGAAAAATACAGAAAAGAATTTCTTAGCAATGTTTCTCACGAATTGAAAACCCCTGTTTTTAATATCCAGGGTTATATCGAAACCCTGATTGACCATGGCTGGAATGAGGCAAAAATTAGTACTGATTATTTAAAAAAAGCATCACAAAATATTGACCGCCTTAACGCCATCATTGAAGACCTTGAATTGATTTCTCAGTTAGAGAGTTATGAATTCCGGATGGAAAAAGAAGTATTTAATATTACAGGGTTGGTTTCAGAAGTATTTGAATCACTACTGCGGATGGCGGAGAATAATAAAATAAAATTGAATTTTAAACCCGGGTGTCACACTGTATTTATGGTATCAGCAGACAAGGAACGCATACGCCAGGTGTTGAATAATTTAATTATCAATTCTATAAAATATGGTAGTACCAGCGGTGAAACCCTCGTGGGAATTTATGATATGGATGAAAATGTGCTGGTGGAAATCTCGGATAACGGTATCGGGATTGCGCAGGAACATTTGCCCAGATTATTTGAGCGTTTTTACAGGGTGGACAAAAATCGTTCCAGGGAACAAGGTGGCACCGGACTTGGATTGGCTATTGTCAAACATATAATAGAAGCACATCACCAGACCATTAATGTAAGAAGCACCGAAGGGGTTGGCTCTACCTTTGGCTTTACCTTGGCACAAATCTAACCATCTAACCATTT